>ERZ1108166.8-NODE-8-length-269472-cov-14.468178_pt1 | contig 269472 bp, 214 predicted proteins | sample MGYA00403702_ERZ1108166 | MGnify/ENA primary metagenome ERZ1108166 (study PRJEB35170, sample SAMEA104062401) | human gut metagenome | biome: human gut; feature: human-associated habitat; material: faeces | place: Denmark | collected 2012-05-01 ...
TGGCACCTCGATGTCGGCTCGTCACATCCTGGGGCTGGAGAAGGTCCCAAGGGTTGGGCTGTTCGCCCATTAAAGTGGCACGCGAGCTGGGTTCAGAACGTCGTGAGACAGTTCGGTCTCTATCTGTTGCGGGCGTTGGAAGATTGAGGGGTCCTGACTTTAGTACGAGAGGACCGAGTTGGACGAACCTCCGGTGTATCGGTTATGCTGCCAAGTGTACCGCCGAGTAGCCGCGTTCGGTTTGGATAAGCGCTGAAAGCATCTAAGCGCGAAGCCATCCCCAAGATAAGTCTTCCCTTGAGGGGCGTAGGAGACGACTACGTTGATAGGCTGCAGGTGTAAAGACAGTAATGTCAAAGCCGAGCAGTACTAATTACCCGAACGGCTTTCTTACAGATTTCTTTATCTCATTTCCCTAATATGTCAACTCATACCGAGTGCGACGGATTGTGATGAACTAAAAGCATCACTCGCATGGCTTCGATGAGTTTGAAGCAACGTTGGACTTCGTCCTTCGTTTTCTTCGCTCGACAAAGTGAATAAATTCTCTTTGTACTCGCTTATCGAAAACGTTCTTTTAGGTGGTTATAGCAGTGAGGTCCCACCTCTTCCCATTCCGAACAGAGAAGTTAAGCTCACTTACGCCGATGGTACTGCGGTTTTCCCGTGGGAGAGTAGGTAGCCGCCTCTTCAAGGTCAGATCGAAAGGTCTGACCTTTTTTTGTGCTTGTAATTTTGCTGTCAGCTCCTGAAAAACGATCGCCTACCCTTCGGGGCGGGACGAAGCCGCTGTTTTTATTTCTTACATCTTTTGTGAAACCCGCAGTGGCTGCATGTCAACTCGTAGGTATTCTTGTGGACGGAGAGTAGGTGCAATGAAATGTGATGGCATTTGGAGCAGCGCAGTGTCGATAATAACAATTCATAGTGTCTGAACAGGGGGATATTCATGCTGCTTACAGCGATGCAGGACAAGCCGAACCAAGGCATACAGGCATACGGGGGAACGCTCCTTATTGGCCTGCTGGGTGACAGGGGTGCTTTCCCTGCTTGCCGAGATTGCTTGGGGGGGGCAAGCCCTGCTTTTCCCGCCTGTTGACGTGGCTTTTACGATCTCTCACCTTACCTGCCGACGCTGCGTCTCCTTATAAATAAGGGGGGCCTGACTGTGTCAGCCGGTTAACGCAGGCGTTCGGTTCACTCTCGCTTCTGCTTTTGCGTATAGATAGGGATTCTTACACCGCAAGCGGATAACGAATACGAACGCTGCAGGGAATACGTACTGACAGTATTAAACTCGTATTTTTGTTTTTAGAGTATGAAAAAACGGGAAGATCCGAAGATCCTCCCGCGGGGCGAAAGCCGTTCTAATCCGAAGTACGGGGCGCGTTGTACGGTTCGGGAAGAGCTGCCCTGCCCGTTTTCCCATTTGCAATACGGTCCGTGGCGGCCGTATTCCTATTTATGGCGCAGTCCGTGGAAAAGCGGTATTGCGCCTTTTCGATGATGCTTTTTAATGCCGGCGTTTTATATCTCTGAGGCTGTTGTCTTATTCTTCCGCGACTCCCTGCGCGGCTTATCGCATTGGGACTTAGCCGAGCGGTTATGCGTGCCAATCGGTATAGAGTCCGCAGTGCTTGCAGTGAAGCTTGTAGGTTTTGCGGTGTATGGCGCGGATGCGGAGCGCTACACGGCGGCAGCCGGGGCACCGCAATGTGTAGAGCAGGCGTTCGTAATGGCGGAAGAGGAAGAAATTGATGCTGCTGAGTGCGATGGCCGCGAATCCGATTCCCGAACTTTCGTTCGTGATTACGGGCAGCAGGCAGATTACCAAGGTGAGGAAAAGGAGCGTCAGGCCCAGCGTGTGAATCGTCTGATTACGCAGGTGCCTCTGATACCAGAGCGGCAGCGTGGCGCACATGCCCGTTACGGCAGGGAGGCAGCTGATGCCGATCAGCAGGAGATAGTTGTTCATGACAAATATCGGAATGCCTGTCCCCCGGCATATGTAAGTGGGAGTTTGGGATAGGGATACAAAAAACGTGGGACAAAACTCTGATCTGCTTTCTGAGGCTCTGGAATAACCTGTGCAACCAAATACAGAATGAAGCCCACGTTGGAAACGTGAGCGTCAAACTTCATTCCTTGGTTGCTCTTAAAATTTTCCAGATTTTCAGAAAGCAAGGTACAAAGCTAACGCTTTTTATATGTATGTGCCGGCGCTTTTAGTGCGGAACGGCGCGGAAGTGATTCGCAATTAAGTCATAATACGCTTTTAATGCTTCATAGGCAATTGGGATTTAGGATTGCACGCACAAATATAAGAAAAACATCCGAAATTTCCGGATGTTTTTGCAGGGGATGCTATTATAAATTGTAACGCGCGCGCCGATGACGCTACCTGAGTTCTCCCGGATGGAGCTTTCTGTACTCTTCGAGCGTGATGGGACGGCGTCCCTGCGACCGGCGCAGTTTGTCGCCGATGACGTGTGCTGCGGCCCGCAGCGTACGTCCCAGTTCGGTGACGAATCCGCGCGGCGGAAAGAGCGTGCAGACCATTTGGCGGTCCCATTTCTTCAGGAAGAATTTGCTGTAGTATTCGTCCGTCGGGTTTACCAGAAAGTCGATATCGTCTTTCCATTCGTAACGCACGTGCATCAGCTCTCCCTCGGAGAACGGCAGCAATTTGTAGGGCAGCGACTGATAGGGCAGGTAATTGAGGAACAGTTCGCCGTAGTCGTTGGCATAGTTGCCCGGAACGCGCTGTTTGTCGTACAGCACCAGCTTGTCGCCGATGCAGAGGACCACGTAACGGTGCGACTGCTTCGGGAAGAGCCATTCGCCCAGCAGGCTCGGCGTTTCGATATATCCGGCCTTGCCCACGCGCATCACCTCGCGCAGGAACTGGGCGGGATCGTCGCTGTGTTCGAGCACCTGATTGCAGATGACGTAGTCGAATTCCTTGTCTGCGAACGGCAGCGCTTCGGCCGCGGCGTTTACCAGCTTCTGGTGGGGATAGATGCGGAGTCCTCCGCTGCGGTGGGAGTCGTCGCCGAGAAACTTGTCGGCAAGGACATCGGCCCGGAAAGAGGGATTGTTGCCCGGTCCGATTTCAAGCACTCGGTAGCGCTTTTTTATGTGCAGATCCTGCCTGCTCTTGGGTGTGCTGATTCTCATATAGCACGATTGATCTTCATAGTTCACAAATATAGAAAAATAATTTCTAATTTTCGTTGAACATGCGTTTTATGTCGCGCCACTCCCCGTCGTTGGGGGCCGGTTCGATGCCCAGCAGCCGGCAGAGGATAAGATACATATTCTGGTTCTGGAACGATCGCTGTCGGTAGCCCTTGCGGAAGGCGGGGCCGGAGCCGTAAAATACCATGTGCATATCCCGGTCGCGGTTGTCGAAGCCGTGCGTGCCGCGCTTGCGTACGGGACGCTCCTGCGGGGCGTAGTCGAGCGTCCAGCCTGTTTCGGGAATGACGATGACGTTCGTCAGACGCGTGGGGTGGGTGCCGTAGTGGAACCGGCGGGGCATCCGCTCGCGCCGCCATGCCTTCATATGGCCCGTGCGGCGCAGCGTGCGCACGGCTTGGTCCGCATACTCTTCCTTGACTTCGAGACCGAACGGCGTGCCCGGAACGACGCGCACGACCTGCGCCGTGTCGAGCAGCGGCAGCAGGTTGATGTAGCGGTCGGGCGAAAGCTCGGCCATGCCGTGGTCGGCCGTGACGATGAAGTTGATGCGGTCGAAGACGGGCGAGCGGCGTATCTCGCGGAAGAAGTAGCGGAGCACCGAGTCGATGTGCTCGGCGCGGCCCACGGCTTCGGGCGATTCGGGGCCGTAGGTGTGCATCGCGGCGTCGGGTTCTTCGAAGTACCACATCACCAGCTGCGGGATCTCCGCTTCGGGGCGCGTCATGGCGTCGATCACCCAGTCGGCGCGCTGGTAGTAGTCCGGTTTGGACGAGTAGCGGGTCCAGACGGTCGCCTGACGGCCGCCGATCGGGACTTCGCTGCCCGGCCACATGAAGATGTTGGCCGTAAGCCCCTGCCGTTCCGCCGTATTCCAGATCGGCTCTCCGCCCCAGAATCCCGGTGTGCGGACGTCCAGCGAGTCGAAAACCGAGAGCCGGCGTCCCTGCGTGCGGTCGTAGAAGCCGTTGTTCACGACCCCGTGGTGGTCGGGGTGCAGGCCCGTGGCCATGGCGTAATGGCTCGGAAAGGTGTTCGAGGGATAGACTGGGTAGATTTCGGCATAGGTGCCGACGCGGGCGAGCGAATCGAGCGTCGGCGTGTGGCTGCGGCCTGCGAGGTCCCAGCGGAATGCGTCCATCGAAAGAATGACGGCGTATTGTTTCTCCTGCGGAGCGGTTGCGACGGCGCTCCTGCGGGACGCGGCGCATCCGGCGAACAGGAGTGCAAGCAGTATACAGGCGTATCGTTTCATTTCGGGGTGTTTTTGTTTGCGTAAAGATACAAAAAAAGCGCCCGCTGTAACAGGGGCGCTTCTCGATTGCGTAATAATTTATTACTTGCTCATGTAGTTCTTTACGTAGTGGTGGTGCTGGCCGAAACGCTCGAAAGCGGCGCGGTCCAGCTCCTCCTGAGCCGAAGGATCGGCCACCGAGATAATCAGGCGGGCACGCTCCTGCAGCGTCTTGCCGTAGAGGTCTACGGCGCCGTGCTCGGTTACGAACCAGTGGATGTGGTTGCGGGTCGTGACGACGCCTGCGCCCGGCGTGAGCACGGGAGCGATCTTCGAAATGCCCTTGTTGGTGACCGAAGGCATGGCGATGATGGCTTTGCCGCCCTTCGAGAGCGATGCGCCGTATACGAAGTCGATCTGGCCGCCGACGCCCGAATAGAACTTCGTGCCCAGCGAGTCGGCGCATACCTGTCCCGTGATGTCTACCTGCAGGGCCGAGTTGATGGCCGTCACGCGGTCGTTCTTCGAGATGATGTAGGGATCGTTGGTGTAGCCCACGTCCATCATCAATACGGCCGGGTTGTCGTCGATGAAGTCGTAGACGCGCTGCGAACCCATCAGGAACGTCGAGACCATCTTGCCCTTGTCGATATTCTTGGCTTCGCCGTTGATTACGCCGCTCTCCACCAGCGGAAGCACGCCGTCGGCGAACATCTCGGTATGGATGCCGAGGTTCTTGTGGCCCCCCAGCTGCGCCAGCACGGCGTTGGGAATGGCGCCGATGCCCATCTGCAGCGTCGCGCCGTCCTCGATCAGGGCTGCGCAGTGCTTGCCGATGGCCGTCTCGGTCTCGTTCGGCTCGGAGAAGTGCGCCTCCATCAGCGGAGTGTCGTCCTGCACGAAATAGTCGATCTTCGACGAGTGGATCATGGCTTGTCCGAAGGCGCGGGGAACGTGCTTGTTCACTACGGCGAGCACGTAATCGGCGGTCTCCACGGCGGCCAGCGTCGCGTCTACCGAGGTGCCGAGCGATACGAAGCCGTGTTTGTCGGGCGTCGATACCTGAATCATCGCCACGTTGCAGGGAACCGCGCCGCAGCGGTACAGGCGCTGCGTCTCGCTCAGGAAAATCGGAATGTAGTCGGCGTAGCCGCTCTGCGTCACTTTGCGGACGTTGCCGCCCACGAAGAACGAGTCGAGCTGGAACACGCCTTCGAATTTCTCGTCGGCATAGGGCGCAGGGCCTTCGGTGTGCAGGTGGTGGATGTGTACGTCCTTCAGTTCACCGGCCTCGCCGCGCGCGCACATGGCGTTGATAAGGCACTGGGGAGCCGAAGCCACGGAACTCAGGTGTACGTGGTCGCCCGATTTGATAACCTTGACGGCTTCTTCGGCAGTGGTAAATTTGATCTGGGTAGTCATTTTTACTTTAAGTTTGTATTGGTTTTAGTTAGCAGGTACCTTGTTTGCGTTTTCCTGTACGTAGTTTTTGATGGCTTTGTCGGAGTAAGTCCAGAAGATCGGCACGTTACGCATCGAAATGATGTTCAGCGCGTTGAGCGCCAGACCCATGCTGACGTCCACGCGGTCGAGCCGTTCCACGCCCGGTGCGATGTTGTAGAACGTCACCACGATATGTTCGGGCTGGCCGCTACGCATCGTGTAGATGCGGCCGTAATGGTCCGACGAAGGGTAGGCGAGACCTTTCGCAAAGGCGTAGGTGCCGTTGCGTTCGCCGCCCATGTAGAGCCGGAAGCCGCCGTAAAGCGGCGTGATGTCGAAATGCAGCATGACGGTGCCGGAGATATTGTCTCCGGCGCAGATGACGTTCGAGATCCGGAAGTCGTTCACGAACGAAGGGGTGCTGATGTCCGAGGGCTGGTGCTCGCGGGCGAACTGCACCACGGCGTCGTTGCGCAGGCTCTCGAAGCGGCGGGCTTCCTGACGGATCTTCTTCTTCTGAGCCTTCTGCAGCGCCTTCTGCTCCTTCTGCGTGAGGTCGGTCCGGGGCTGAACGGCCGATGCCGCTCCGCACAGGGTGCAGAGCGACATCAGCAAAACAATCAGACGTTTCGGCAGCATAGCGTAGCTATTTGCGTTTCACTTCGACCTGTTCGTATCCCTCGACGATGTCGCCGACGCGGATGTCGTTGAACGATTCGATGTTCAGACCGCAGTCCTGACCGTTGGTGACCTCCTTGACGTCGTCCTTGAAACGTTTGAGCGAGCCGAGCTTGCCCGTGTAGATGACGATACCGTCGCGGATGACGCGGATCGGGGTGCTGCGCTGGAGCCTGCCTTCGCGGACGACGCATCCGGCGACGGTGCCGACCTTCGAAATCTTGAAGATCTCCAGCACTTCGACCGAAGCGACGATCTCCTCCTTCATGACCGGTTCGAGCATGCCCTCGATAGCGTCCTTGATGTCGTTGATGGCGTCGTAGATGATCGAGTAGAGACGGATTTCGATCTCCTCCTTCTCGGCCAGCTTGCGCGCCGAAGCCGACGGACGTACTTGGAAGCCGACGATGATGGCGTTCGAAGCAGCGGCCAGCAGCACGTCCGATTCCGAAATCTGACCCACGGCGGCGTGGATGACGTTGACCTGCACGGTCTCTTTCGAGAGCTTGATGAGCGAACCCGACATGGCCTCGATCGAGCCGTCCACGTCGCCCTTGACGATGATGTTCAGCTCCTTGAACGAGCCGATGGCGATGCGGCGTCCGATCTCGTCGAGCGTCACGTGCTTCTGGGTCATGATGCCCTGCATGCGCTGCAGCTGCTCGCGCTTGTTGGCGATTTCGCGCGCCGAACGGTCGTCCTCCATGACGTTGAACGTATCGCCGGCCTGCGGGGCGCCGTTCAGACCCAGCACCTGAACCGGTGTCGAGGGGCCTGCGGACTCCACTTTCTTGCCGTTTTCGTTGAACATGGCCTTCACGCGGCCCGTGTAGGTTCCGGAGAGGATCACGTCGCCCACGTGGAGCGTACCGCTCTGCACGAGGATCGTCGAGACGTATCCGCGGCCCTTGTCGAGCGTCGATTCGATGACGGTGCCCTGCGCCTTCTTGTTGGGGTTGGCCTTCAGGTCGAGCATCTCGGCTTCGAGCAGCACCTTTTCGAGCAGTTTGTCGAGGTTCATGCCCTTCTTGGCCGAAACCTCCTGATCCTGATATTTACCGCCCCACGACTCGACCAGATAGTTCATCTGCGAGAGCTGTTCCTTGATGTGGTCAGGGTTGGCGTTGGGTTTGTCGATCTTGTTGATGGCGAAAACCATCGGCACGCCTGCGGCCTGCGCATGGTTGATGGCCTCGACGGTCTGCGGCATGACGCTGTCATCGGCCGCCACGATGATGATCGCAACGTCGGTGACGGCGGCGCCGCGGGCGCGCATGGCCGTAAAGGCTTCGTGGCCCGGCGTGTCGAGGAACGTGATCTTCTGGCCGTTCAGCTCGACGCTGTAGGCGCCGATATGCTGGGTGATGCCGCCGGCCTCGCCCTCGATGACGTTAGTCTTGCGGATATTGTCCAGCAGCGAGGTCTTGCCGTGGTCCACGTGGCCCATGACGGTCACGATCGGCGGACGCGGCACGAGGTCCTCCTCCTTGTCTTCGTTGTCGTCGTTGATCGCCTCCTGAATCTCCACCGAGACGAATTCGACCTTGTAGCCGAACTCCTCGGCCACGACCACGAGCGCTTCGGCGTCGAGACGCTGGTTGATCGACACCATCAGTCCCAGATTCATGCAGGCCGTGATGACCTGAGTCGGCGTGACGTTCATCATCGTCGCCAACTCGCTCACGGTCACGAATTCGGTGACTTTGAGCGTCGAACGTTCCATTTCCTCGCGTTCGAACTCCTCGTTCATACGCTCGGCTACGGCGTCGCGCTTGTCCTTGCGGTATTTTGCACTTTTGCTCTTGGCGCCCTTGGCCGTCAGACGGGCAAGGGTGTCCTTTACCTGCTTCGAAACCTCCTCGTCGCTCACTTCGGGGCGTACGATCGGCTTGGGAGCCGCCTTGCCCTTGTTCTTGTTGCGGCGGCCTTCGCCCGGTCTGGGCTGGTTCTGGCCCGGACCTCCGGGACGGTTCTGGCCTCCCTGTCCGCCCTGATTGCCGCCCTGACGGTTGCCGCCCGGCGTATTGCCTTTCGGGGCCTTGCTCACGTCCACCTTCTCTTTCTGGAGACGTTTGCGTTTATGCTTGCCGCCGGCGACGAATCCCGACACGTCCATCGTGCCGAGCACCTGCGGACCCGTCAGGGTCACGGTTTCGGGGCGGAAGATATTGTCTTTCGGCGCTGCGGGTTCGGGCTTGGGTGCCGGTGCCGCAGTCGGAGTCGTTGCCGGAGTTGCAGCCGGAGTTGCAACCGGAGCGGGGGCCGCCGCGGGAGCCGGTTTTCCGGTTTCGGTCTGCGCCGCAGTTGCCGCGGCCGCAGCCGGTGCTGCGGGAGTCGCAGGTGCCGTCTTGACTTCGGGTGCTGCCGGTTTCTCGGCGGCGGGTTCGGGCTTCGCTGCGGGTTTCGGCGCTTCGGCGGGCGCAGCGGCGGGTGCGGGCTGGGCCGCACGGGGCTGTTCGGCCGGTTTCACCGGTTCCGCCTTCGGGGCGGGAGCGGGGGCCGGAGCCGCCTTGGGTTTGGGCGACAGGTCGATCTTGCCGAGGATCTTCGGCTGCTGGATTTCATCCTTGACGCTGATTACGTTGCTTTTGATGACCACCTCTTTTTCCTCCTCGCGCTCCTGCTTTTTAGCTTCTTCGAGAGTGATGGTCGTCTGCTTCAGGGAGATGCGCTCACGGATCGAATCGCGTGCGTTGCCTGCGGCGCGGTTCGCCCCGAACTCCTTCTCCAGAACGGCATAAGTCTCCGAATCGACCAGCGTGTTGGGCGATCCGTCGCTCTTGATACCCTTCTTCTGCAGGAAGTCCGTGATGGTATTCAGTCCCACCTTGAACTCCTTTGCAACCTGAATGAGCCTTAATTTTCTTTCGTTACCCATATCGTGTGTTTTCCTTTCTTTCGCTTGTGATTACTCTTCGAATTCCGCCTTCAGTATCGCTACGACCTTCTGGGCCTGCTCCAGTTCGAGGTCGGCGCGGGCCGCGATCTCCTCTACGGGCAGCTCCAGCACGCTCTTGGCGCTGTCACAGCCGACGCTCTTCAGGGCGTCGATGATCCAGCCGTCGATCTCGTCGGCGAATTCGGTGAGGGCCACGTCCTCTTCCTCCACTTCGCGGTATACGTCGATGTCGTAACCCGTCAGCATCTTCGAGAGACGGATGTTCAGACCGCCCTTGCCGATGGCCAGCGACACCTGATCGGGTTTGAGGTAGACCGAAGCGGTCATCTTCTCCTCGTCGATGGTGATGCTCGAAATCTTGGCGGGATTCAGCGCGCGCTGGATCATCAGCGACGGGTTGGCCGTGTAGTTGACCACGTCGATGTTCTCGTTGCGCAACTCCTTGACGATCGAATAGATGCGCGAACCCTTCATGCCGACGCATGCGCCTACCGGGTCGATACGCTCGTCGTACGACTCCACAGCGACCTTGGCGCGTTCGCCGGGGATGCGGACGATCTTCTTGATGGTGATCAGTCCGTCGAAGATTTCGGGAACCTCCTGCTCGAACAGGCGTTCGAGGAACTGGTTGGCCGTGCGCGAAAGAATGATGCGGGGCTGGTTGTTGTTCATCTCGACCGACTTGACGATGGCCTTGATGGTATCGCCCTTGCGGTAGAAGTCGTTGGGTATCTGCTCCGCCTTGGGCAGAATCAGCTCGTTCTCCTCGTCGTCGAGAATCAGCACCTCTTTTTTCCATACCTGATAAACTTCGCCGGTGACGATCTCGCCGACCTTTTCGGAATACTTCTCGTAAAGGCTGGCCTTCTCCAGATCGAGAATGCGCGAGGCGAGGTTCTGGCGCAGCGACAACACGGCGCGGCGGCCGAACGACGAGAGTTTGATCTCGTCGGCGTATTCGTCGCCGATCTCGTAGGTCGGGTCGATGGCCTTGACCTCCGAAACGGCGATCTGCGCATTCGGATCTTCGACCGCGCCGTCTTCGACGACGGTGCGGTTGCGCCAGATTTCGAGGTCGCCCTTTTCGGGGTTGATGATGACGTCGAAATTCTCGTCCGTCTCATACTGTTTTTGCAGTGCGTGGCGGAAAACGTCCTCCAGCACGCCGATCATCGTACTTTTGTCAATGTTTTTCAGCTCTTTGAACTCGGCAAAGTTGCTGATAAGATTGAGATTGTCCATTGTGTCGTTTATCTTGTTTTTAGTTTATGCTTCTGTAATCCGCGGCTTTTTTCGTCTGCATGCCGGATAGCGTCCCGGTCCGGGGGCTGCTTCTTGTCTGAGGGCCGCTCGCCTGCGTATCGCTCCAAACCTGCGTACCGCCCTCAGCTGCGTTTGCCTCTCATCTGCGTCCTGCTTCCGGTTTTTGTCCTGCTCCCGGTCTGCCTTCTCAGCCTGTGTTTGCTGTCTGCGTTGCCGGACGGCGGCCTATTTGAAATCCAGCCACTCCTTCGTGGACTTGATTTCGTCGAACGCATAGCGGCGCGTGACGGTCACCAGCTGCTTGCGTTTCTTGCCTTCGACGGCCTGCTTCTCCTCGTACGAGATCGTGATGCCCTCGTCGTCGGCAGCATCGAGTTTTGCGAGCATCTTGATCCCTGAATTGAGCAGCACCTCGACCGTGCCGCCGATCAGCTTGCGGTACTGCCGCAGGCTTTTCAGCTCCGAACCGATGCCTGCGGAGGCTACCGTGAGCGAAAAATCCTCTTCGTCGCGGTCGAATTCCGCTTCGACGGCCCGGCTCAGCTCCGCGCACGCTTCGATGGCTACCGACGTGTCGCTGTCGATCAGCAGTTCGATCTCGTTGCCGGGCGTGCAGGTGCAGCCCACGACGAACATATCCGTGCCCTGAAGTTTGCGTTCAGCCGCTTCGATTATCTTTTTCGTGTCGATCATGTTTCTGAAATTCGGTCGTATATGGTATAAAATAAGGGGACTTACCGTCCCCTTACCGCTTCGCTTTGTCTTTCGACACTGCAAATATAATGAAAAATTCCGATATACCAATATTTATACGAAATTTTTACTCCTCTTTGGCCTTGGATTCATAGGGTTTGATGATTCCGCGCTTCGATTCGCGGATGAATTTCACCAGTTCGTCGCGCTCGGCGCTTTGCGGGATCTGCTTTTCGACCTCTTCGCAGCCCGACATGTAGTTCAGTCCGCTCTGGAAGAGGATGCGGCAGGCGTCGTGAATCTCGGCGATGCGTTCGGGCGTGAAGCCGCGGCGCGAAAGCCCGATCTTGTTGATGCCCGCGAAGCGCATCGTGTCGTTGCGCACGATGATGAACGGCGGGACGTCCTGTCCCAGCAGCGCGCCGCCCTGAATCATGACGTGGTCGCCGATATGCGTCCACTGGTGTACGGCCGCATGGCCGCCGATCACCACCCAATTGCCGACATGCACTTCGCCGGCGAGCGATACGCGGTTGGCGATCACGCAGTTGTCGCCGACGACGCAGTCGTGGCCCACATGGACGTAGGCCATCAGCAGGTTGCGGTTGCCGATGCGGGTCGTGCCCGTCGATGCGGTGCCGCGGCTGATGGTCACGTATTCGCGGATGTCGTTGTAGTCGCCGATCTCGGCCGTGGTCACTTCGCCTGCGAATTTCAGGTCCTGCGGCAGGCAGGAGACCGATGCGGCGGTATGGATCTTGCACCCCTTGCCGATGCGGGCGCCGTCGTGAATCACCGCGCCGGGACCTACCCAGCAGTCGTCGCCGATAACCACGTCGCCCGCGATGCAGGCGAAGGGCTCGACCGTGACGTTGTTCCCGATTTTGGCGTCGGGATGAACATATGCCAGCTTGCTGATCATCTCCTTTACTTTTTATTTTTTACGACCTGCGCCATCAGGACGGCCTCGCATGCGAGCGTTTCGCCCACGAAGGCTTTGGCCTCCACGACGGCTACGCCGCGGCGGATGGGTTCCAGCAGGTGGATTTCGAACTGAAGCGTGTCGCCCGGAACGACTTTGCGCTTGAATTTGACCCCGTCGATCTTCATGAAGTAGGTCGAGTAGTTTTCGGGATCGGGCACGTCGCCCAGCACCAGAATGCCGCTGCACTGCGCCATGGCTTCGACGATCAGCACGCCCGGCATGACGGGTTCGTCGGGGAAGTGTCCCACGAAGAACGGCTCGTTCATCGTGACGTTCTTGATGCCGGCCACGGAGGTGGCGTCGCGGTGGAAAATGCGGTCCACCAGCAGGAACGGCGGACGGTGGGGCAGCAGGTGGCGGATGTCGTTGATGTCGTAGAGGGGCGGCTTGCGGCAGTCGTACTGGTAACGGGGCTTCTCGCCGGCCTTGCGGATGGTGTGCTTGAGCTGCTTCATGAACTCCGTGTTGGCGTAATGGCCGGGGCGGGTTGCCCAGACGCGGCCCTTGATGCGTACGCCCAGCAGCGCGAAGTCGCCCAGCAGGTCGAGCAGTTTGTGGCGCGCCAGTTCGTTGTTGCAGCGCAGTTCGAGGTTGTTCAGGTAACCTGCGTTGATCTCGATGTCGGGCTTGTTGAAGATCTTCTTGAGGTGCTCCAGCTGCTCGTCCGGAACGGGGTTCTCGACCACGACGATGGCGTTGTCCAGATCGCCGCCCTTGATGAGGTTCATCTTCATCAGCGGCTCCAGCTCGTGCAGGAAGACGAACGTGCGGCACGGGGCGATTTTGTCGGCGAAGTTGTCGCCGGGGTTGAAGGTGGCGTACTGGTTGCCGATCACCTTCGAGTTGTAGTCCACGTGCAGCGAGACGGAGAATTCGTCGTCGGGGTAGAGGATGATCGCCACGCCCTTTTCGGGGATCGTGTAGACCATCTTTTCGGTCACGTGGTAGAACTTGCGCTCGGCCGGCTGGTCGGTGATGCCGACTTCGGTGATGGCCTTGGCATAGGCGCAGGCCGAACCGTCCATGATCGGGGTTTCGCCCGCGTCGATGTCGATTACGGCGTTGTCCACGCCCAGCGTCCAGAGCGCCGACATGATGTGTTCGATCGTGCTTACGCGGTGACCGCCGGATTCGATGGTCGTACCGCGCGAAGTGTCTACGACGTTGTCGCACAAGGCGGGAATTATGGGTTGACCCTCGATGTCCGTGCGGCGGAATACGATTCCGGTGTCCGCATCGGCGGGGTTCACGGTCATGGTCACTTTGACACCCGTATGGAGGCCCTTGCCGGAGAAAGAGATCGGGGCCTTCAGCGTTTGTTGTTTTGTCGACATAAGCAGTGTTTCTGAATATTTGCGCCCAAAGATATGAAAAAATCGTTAAAAAACGCTATTTTTGCTCAAAATTATGACAACCTCCGATGGCAGAGAATATACCCGACAATAAACCCAAGACGGTGCGCCGTCCGCGTCTCAAATTGCCGTTCGACAACCGCAAAGAGGATGCCGGCGTGTGGGCCTACGACCACCGCATCGGCTTGTGCGTGACCATTATAGCCTATCTTGTGCTGATGATCGCCTTCGTTTCGTCGAAGATCGTCGTCGGCCGCAGGCCCCACACGCAGGGAATGTTTATCGACCTGCAGACGCTGGCCGAACTGGAGAAGGAGCGCGACCGGCTCGAACAGCAGGTCCGCGAGCGGCAGCAGCAGGACCCGATAGACTGGAAAAGCGTTCAGAATCAGGTCTCCAACGAAAACGCCCTGAACGAGAAACTCCGCGATGACCGCGGCACCAACGCCGCGGCGCTGAACGACGCCGCGGCCGAAGCCGAGCGGCGCATGCAGGCCAACCGCGAAGCCTACGAGCAGGGGCTGGCCGAAGAGCGGGCCATCCGCGAGCGCAACGGCGCGGGGAAGGACGAGGAGCGTCAGGACCGCAAGGTCAAGGGCCGCGTGACGGTCTCCTTTTCGCTGACCGATCCGGTGCGCACCTCGCGCAGCCTCAATATCCCGGCCTACCGCTGCGAGGGCGGGGGCGACGTGGTCGTCGAAATCACGGTCAACCGTGCGGGCGAGGTGGTCAACGCCCGTGTGCAGAGCGGCGGCGACGAGTGCATGCGCGAATCGGCCCTGCGTGCGGCGCGGGTTTCGCGCTTCAATATCGACCAGTCGGCCCCTGCGCGCCAGCAGGGGACGATTACGTACATTTTTATCCCGCAATAAGTTCTTTTTGCCCGGCCGGAGTGGGATATTCCGCGGAAATTGTTAACTTTGCCGAAGTAAATTCCGGCTCGGACAGAGCGGTTTCGCCTGCGGCGATCCGATGCGGCCTGTATGCGGCCTGCGCCGTCTCTGTCTCCTGCCGCCGACCGAATCGGGCATGCGTAAAATTATCGTCATACTGTTGGGCCTTTTCGGCTGTCTGCTCTTTTGCGGGGGCGGCGGTCGGACGCTTGCGCATGACGCAGGGCATGTCTCCGTCACGCTTTCGGTCGATCGCGCCTCCGACGCCGTGTGGCTTTGCGAGCGCGAATACAACGCCGACCTGAACCTGCCCCGCGTGCTTGGAGAGGTGTCGCCCGCTCCGGCCGCTCCGGTCTTCCAGCGCGGCGGTCATGCCGAATCCGGTCCGGCCGCCGACCGCTATGCCGCGGACCGGCACGCGAGGGGAAGCGCGAAAGCAACCTCGGAATTCAAATCTTCTGACCTGTCCGTCGGTCTGCATGCGGTGGATTACTATGTCTACCGTCTGCGCCGGCTCATTATTTAGCGTGTGTATTTTGCCGGTTTCTCTGATAAAATACTAACGTTTGATAATGAAAAGGATATGGATAAGAATAAAATCTGCGAGGCGCTGTACGCCTTGCCGGGAAACATTGTGGTGAAACGCCGCAAGTTCCAACTGCTGCCCGCCGTGCTGTTTGTCGCCGGCGCAGCGATGATCGTAGTGAATAACATGTATGGTGCCGACCTCACGAACAACCTGCGTTCGTCGATCGTGTTCATCGGCGGAATTCTGGTAGTGGCAGGCATGATTATGGCTGCGGCCCAGATGTTCGGTTCGGGCGGGGCGCCTTTCCACCGGGAGGAGCGTTGTTTCCTGCTTTACGAGGAGCTTTATTTCGACCGCGGCATCCGCAGCGACGTGATGCAGGCCGTCTCGGACGGAGATGCGGAGCGTCTGCTCGGCATGAAACGTGCGCAGGTTCCGGCGCTGACGGTGGCCCTCTACCGCACGCCCGGCAACCGCTTCGCCGCCATGCAGGCTTTCGAATATGCGGATCTGGAGTACAAGCCGCTGACGGAGCTGAAGATCGCGGACAAAACGCAACCGAAGGCCGTCGGCAAAGCGCAGGCCTGAAAGAAAAAGATTAAGGAATGATAGACATCAGTGGTGAAAATGTAGTATTGGTAGGTGCGTTGCTGCTCTTCGTGGCGGTGATAGCGGGTAAGGTCGCGTATCGTTTCGGCGCACCCGCGCTGTTGCTTTTCCTCGGAGTCGGCATGCTGTTCGGCTTGAATTTCATCTCGTTCCGTTCGGTCGAGATGACCCAGTTCGTCGGTATGATCGCTTTGTGCATCATCCTCTTCACGGGAGGTATGGACACGAAGTTTTCGGAGATAAAACCCATCATCGGACCCGGCGTCGTGCTGGCTACGGCGGGGGTGGTCATGACGGCATTCATATTGGCCTCGTTCGTGTGGCTGGTGGCTCCGTGGCTGGGGATCGAGATGCCGTTCGTACTGGCGCTGCTGCTCGCCTCCACGATGTCCTCGACCGACTCGGCTTCGGTTTTCTCGATCCTGCGAAGCAAGAAGCAGGGGTTGAAGCAGAACCTGCGGCCCCTGCTGGAGCTGGAGAGCGGCTCGAACGACCCGATGGCCTATATGATGACCATTCTGCTCATCAGCGTGGTGTCGCACAGTTCGGGCAGCGTGGGGATGGGTATGAGCGTGGTGTTTTTCGTCGTGCAGATGATCGTCGGCGCCCTGTCGGGGTACCTGATCGGCCGTCTGGCCGTCTGGACGATCAACCGCATCAACCTCGCTAACCATTCGCTCTACTCGGTGTTGCTGCTGGCGTTCATCTTTTTCTCGTTCGCCTTCACCGACCTGATCAAGGGCAACGGCTATCTGGCCGTCTACCTTTCGGGGCTGGTCGTCGGAAACTACAAGTTGCAGCAGAAACGTCCGCTGACGGTCTTCTTCGACGGTTTTACGTGGCTCATGCAGATCGTGATGTTCCTCACGCTGGGTCTGTTCGTCAACAGCAACGAACTGCTCGAACCCCGTGTGCTGATTCTGGGCGGACTGGTGGGGGCGTTCATGATTCTGGTGGCGCGCCCGCTGACGGTCTTCATCTGCATGGCCCCGTTCCGCAAGTTCACCACCAAGGCGCGGCTCTACGTGTCGTGGGTGGGACTGCGCGGCGCCGTGCCGATTCTCTTCGCCATCTATCCCCTAATGGCGCATGTGGAGAACGCGGGACTGCTGTTCAACGTCGTATTCCTCGGCACGATCATTTCGCTGCTGGTGCAGGGCACCACCGTGAGTGGCATGGCCAACCTGCTGGGGCTGGCTTACGAAGAGCGTGAATCGGCCTTCAGCGTCGATATGCATCAGGATATGAAGTCGGCCCTTACGGAGGTGGAGGTCAATGAGACGATGCTCGAAAGCGGGCACATGCTCAAGGACATCACGCTGCCGGAAAATACGCTGGTGATGATGGTCTGCCGCAACGGCGAGTATTTCGTGCCGCAGGGCAAGACCGAACTGCTGCTGGGCGACAAACTGCTGGTCATTTCGGACCGCAGCGAGGAGCTGGCGACCACTTATAAGGATATGGGTATCGACGACGTGATGAAGCTGGGATAGGCTTCGGCGGCGTCCGGCGCTCCGTATTCCGGAATTATCCTCCCGTGCGTGCAACGCACGGGCAATGTCCGGGATTCAGTGACTTAACCTTTACGGACATTCTATGGTCCCGGCGGCCTTTTCGGTCGCCGGGACTTGTGTTCTCATAGGTTTCGGATATTCCGGTGCGGTGCCTGTTGTTCCCGGCCGGTTGCCTGTTATTCCCGGCCGGCTCTTGTTGTCTCGTCCGATACCGGTTGTCCTGCGCAGCTTCAGGTATCCCGTCCGCTTCCGGATATTTCCCGGCTGGAACCGGAGCTGCCTGCCGTCGCAGTTTGCAGAAAAAGAACCGAATGTTTGTGCCGTTCCGTATTTTTTCATATATTTAAGGGTGTCTTTTCGTGCAGGCGGAGACCTGCCGATTTTTGTGCGCCTATGAAAACCAAACGTCGGAAAATTCTATTGTTGTGCATGCAGGTGCTGCTTCCTGTAGTGCCGGGGCTTTGGACCGTGCTGTTCAGGCCCGAAACGGCGGCGCTTTCGCCGCGCATGCTGGTCACTTGGATGCTGTGCCTCAACCTGCTCTTCATCCTCATCTATTGGCGGCGTCTGGGCTGGTCGCGCAGCGAGCGGCTGGACACGGCCCTGCTGCTGGTGCTGTTCTGCTTCTTTCCGCTGCCCGGCCATTGGCTGCTCGACGGCATGCTTGACGGCAGTTTGTGGCTTCAGATCGCATTCTATTGCATGATGCAGGCCGGATTCTATGTGGCGATCGTGCTTGCGCCCGACTGGGTCGGCCGATTCCAGCAGCGCCGCTACGAGGAGCGCGTGTTGTCGGGCCGCGAGAAATTCGAATCCCGCAAGGAGGTGATGAAGGCCCGCGAGGAGCGTGAGAAGTCCGCGAACGGCTCGAAGTCCGGCGAAAAAAGATGACTGAATCCGGGGCCGGAATGCCAAGAGGCTGTCTGACGAGTTCTGATTTTACGATTTCACCCGCGCTGCAACACATTGCAGCGCGGGTGAATTGCATTTTCCGGAGGGTAAGCAGCCGTCTCTGCGGGACTGCCTGCCGTGCGGATCGGTTGCCCTTTGCGGCCGTTAGGGAGCGTGTCCGTGCGTGCGGTTTCGGGAAGCGGTTTTGTCTCAGTGTTTCAGCATCCGGCTCGAAAACGGGATGCGCCGGCCTTCGGAGTCGATGATTCCGGCCTCCAGTACGCCGCCGTTGGTGTCGAAGTAGCGCAGCGAGAAGGAGTGCACGCCGCGCCGCAGGGCGGCCTGTCCGCTGCGTTCGGTACGGGAGTGCAGGCCGTCGTTGTCGACGACCGTTCGCCCGTCGATGGCGAGCGTGCTTCCGTCGTCGGAATAGGTGTAAAACGAATAGATGCCGTCGGCCGGAATGTCGATATAGCCGTCGCAGATCAATCCGATGTTGCCCGTCACGCCGTCGGGAATAACGACGCTGTCGGTGATGAAATTCGCCTGCAGGGGCGCTTCGTCGATATCCGCGCAGTTGTCGCCGTCGTAATCGTACCAGCGCACCAGCAGTCCGTTTTGCAGGTTCCCGGCATCGGCGCTCGGTTCGGCGTAGCGCGTGGGGCGGAACGAGGCCCGGCGAATCTCTGCCGCGACGCCGCGTCGGTTGTAGCAGCGCAGCGTGAGCGTGCAGCTGTCGGTGATGCTGAACGGCGCGGTGTAGCGTTGCGACGCGGTGTCGGGAACCGTTCCGTCGAGCGTGTAGTACAGTTCGGCCGATTCGGGCGGCAGCAGGCGCACCGTAGCGGCGCCGATGAAGACGTTGTCGTCGCAGACGCCCTCGACGTCGTCGAGCCGGTAGTTCCAGCCTGCGCGTTCCAACTGACGCAGGTGCAGGGGGAGACGGCGCCGGAAATCGGCGAAGTCCCGCTTCTCCGGAGCGCTCCATGCCGTCTCGGCCACGGCCAGCAGCCGCGGGAAGAGCCGCTCGCCCGCCGCGTCGGCCGTCGGGACATCCTCGGTCCACATGTTGGCCTGAATGCCGAGCAGGCCCTCTTCCCATGCCCGCAGGGATTCCGGAAGGGGTTCCCAGCCGTAAACCTTGCCGAGCGTGTTGCGGTCGAGTTCGCCGTTGAGGTAGAGAAATTCCGAAGGCGACTCAATGACGCGGTGTCCGTTCTGGAGCGCCGCGGTCAGGGTGGAGGGCATCCAGCTGCGCCACCACATCACCGCGCTCTGCGGGGTCAGCCCGTCTTCGGTGATCTCGTCCCAGCCGAGCAGCCTTTTGCCGTGTGCCGCCAGAAACTGCTCCGTTTCACGGGTGAACCATGCTTGCAGTTCGCCTGCGCCTTCCAGCTTCTCGGCCCGGATGCGCTGCTGGCAGTCCGGGCACGTCTCCCACGGCGTGCGCTCCACTTCGTCGCCTCCGATATGGACGTATTGCGACGGAAAGAGATCGAACAGCTCTGTCAGCACGTTTTTGCAGAATGCGATCGTGCTGTCGCGGCCGATGCAGAGCGGTGTCGAAAAGTGTTTGCCCCACCCGCCGCGGCCGTCGCACGCCAGCTGCGGATAACAGCCGATGGCCGCCAGCGAGTGCCCCGGCAGGTCGATTTCGGGAATGACCTCGATGCCGCGCTGTGCCGCGTAAGCGACTATCTCGCGGATGTCGTCCTGCGTGTAGTAACCTCCGTAGCGGATTCCGCCCTGTTCGCGGCGTATGTTTTTCTCCGGGAGGAGGAATTTCGGATCGCGCTCGTCGGCCGCGCGCCGCAGGCAGACGCTGTCGTGTTTGTTCGGAGTGCGCCATGCCCCGCGCCGGGTCAGGAGCGGGTAGCGTTTGATTTCGATCCGCCATCCTTGGTCGTCGGTCAAGTGCAGGTGCAGGCGGTTGAACTTGTAGCAGGCCAGCCGGTCCGTCAGCGACATGACCTCCTCCTTGGTGAAGAAGTGGCGCGCGACGTCGAGCATGAAGCCGCGCCATGCGAAGCGCGGGGCGTCGTCGATTTCGAGCGCCGGCAGCGATCCCTTTCCGGCCCATAGGAGCTGGCGCAGCGATGCCGCCGCCGAAACGACGCCCTCGCAGGAGCCGCCGCGCAGTTCGATCCGCGCCGGGGTGATTTTCAGGGTGTAGCCCTGCTGCGGCAGCCGGGGATCGAGTTCGAGCGAAAGATTGGCGTTCCCGGCGTCCTGAGCCGCCGCGACGTTTTCCTCCCGGAGCAGTTGTGCGAGGTAGTCGGCCGCCGGGCGGAGCAGCGGGTCGGCCGGGGCGATGCGGATGCCGCCGCCGAGGTCGAACGTTCCCTGTCCCGCTTTTACGCAAAGGGGCGCCGGGATGATTTCGGTGGCGGGGGAGTCTTTCCGGCAGGCCGCGAAGAGCAGGCAGCAGACCGGAAGCAGGTATGCAAAGTGTTTCATGACGTTATTCGAGTGTTACGGTTGTTTGCAGGCGGATATCTTGCGACGACGAGCCGACGGCGATGACGAAGTCGCCCTTTTCCACCACGCGGCGGCCCTGCGGGTCGATAAGCGCCAGCGCTTCGTCTCCGAGCGTAAAGCTTACCTGCCGTTGTTCGCCCGGTGCGAGCCGGATGCGCCGGAAGCCGCCGAGCTGTCTGGGCGGGCGTACCGTTGAGGCGACCATGTCCGAGATGTAGAGCTGTACGACTTCGTCGCCTTCGCGGTCCGAGGTGTTGCGTATGCGGCAGCTGACTTCGAGGACGTTGTCGCCGCTCTGCCGCGCTTCGAGGCCGCCGTATTCGAATGTCGAGTAACTCAGCCCGTAACCGAACGGATAGAACGGCGCGGCCGTGAGATCGGTGTAGTCGTGGTTCGCAGGCCGTTTTTTGTTGTAGTAGACGGGAATTTGCCCTTCGGCGCGGGGAATGGTGATGGGCAGACGGCCCGCGGGGTTGTTGCGGCCCAAGATCGTCTCGGCGACGGCGTCGCCGCCCCGTGCGCCCGGATACCACGCCATCAGCAGGGCGTCGGCCTGTTCGGCGGCCCGGCTCAGGTCGAGCGGACGGCCTGCGATGCAGACCACGATAAGCGGCGTTCCCGTCGCCTTTATGCGCCGCAGCAGCTCTTCCTGCCCTCCCAGCAGCGCGAGCGTCGCTCGGTCGAAACCTTCGCCGCACTCCATGTCGCGCACCTCGTCGTGCGCGGCTTTGGCCGCGCCCGTTTGCAGGAATTCCGTGTCGAAGTCGCGGGCGCTCGATCCGCCGATGACCACGACCGCCGCATCTGCGCCGCGGGCCGTGGAGACGGCCGCCGCGATTTCCGACCGATCGCCGCCGCGCACCGTACAGCCGCGGCTGTAGACGACGCGGTCGCGCCCCAGCAGTTTTTCCAGCCCGTTCCGGACGGTGTTCGCCGTTGTCTGCTGGGCCGTATAATCTCCTAACTGGTTGTAGATGTTGTCGGCGTTGGGACCGATGACGGCTACCCGCCGCAGGCGCCGGGGATCGAGCGGCAGGGTGCCGCTGCGGTTTTCGAGCAGCGTCACCGACTGCCGGGCCGCTTCGAGCGCCAGCTCCGAGTGGGCGGCGCATCCGACCTCTGCGGCGGCAGTTTCGTCGATATAGGGGTTCTCGAACAGTCCCATTTCGAACTTCAGGGCCAGCACGCGCTCCACGGCCCGGTCGATCTCCGCTTCGGCGACGTCGCCCGCTTCCGCGGCCTCGCGGAGTGAGGCGAAGGCGCCGCCCTTCAGGTCTGCGTCCACGCCCGCCCGCAATGCCTGCACGGCGGCTTCCCGGACGCTTCCGGCCACGCCGTGCGTCTCGTGCAGCCCTTCGATGCTCAGCAGGTCGGAGACCACGAAGCCGTCGAAGCCCCATTCGCCGCGCAGGATGTCGGTCAGCATGCGGCGGTTGGCCGTGCAGGGAATGCCGTCCACCGAGTTGTAGGCCGTCATCACCGAGCGCGCTCCGGCCTTTACGGCCGCTTCGAACGGCGGCAGGTAGGTCTCGCGCAGTTCGCGTTCGCCCAGCAGGTTGCTTCCGCCGTTCTGGCCGCCCTCCGATGCGCCGTAGGCGATGAAGTGCTTGAGCGTCGAGAGGGCGTGCCGCGGTTGTGAGAGGTCGCCGGAACCCGTGCCGCGGACATAGGCTTCACCGATGCGCGCCGTCAGGTAACGGTCCTCGCCGTAGCTCTCTTCGGTGCGCGACCAGCGCGGGTCGCGCACGATGTCCAGCACGGGACCGTAACAGATATGTCCGCCCTGCAGGCGGATTTCGGCGGCGATGACCTTGCCCATGCGTTCGATCAGCTCCGGGTTCCATGTCGAAGCCTGTCCCGGCGCCGTGGGGAATGTCGTGGCCCCGATGGCCATGTGGCCGTGGGGGGCTTCCTCGGCGAGGAAGAGGGGAATGCCCAGCCGCGAGTGCTGCACGGCGTAGCGCTGCATTCGGTTGGCCAGCCGCGCCGCCAGCTGCGGGGTCAGCCCCGTCCGCAGGTCTTTCTGCGTCCACGGATCGGCGCGGAACGCACCCCATAACATGCCGATATGGCTGTTTTGCACCGCTTCGCGGAAAGCGTCGGTCAGACGGACCGAGTCGCCGTGCCGTTCGTACATCTCCCAGCCGTAAGGCGACGTCAGCTGTCCGATCTTCTCGTCGAGCGTCATCTCGGCCGTCAGCAGTTCGGCCCGTTTCTGCGGCGGAAGGCTTGCGTCGCGCCAGTCGGCGCTGCATGCCGCGGCGGCCGCGCACGCCGTCAGCAGTAAAAGTCGTTTCATAGGGGTTGCTGTTTTGTCCAGTCTGCGGGTTCGGGACCCATTTCGAAGCGGAGTTCCCCGCCTGCGGCGATCTCCGCGTAATCGATGTAATATTTCCGGTACGCTTCGCCGTTGAGCGTAATGCGCTGTATGTAGATGTTCTCCGGCGAGTTGTTCGCAGCCGTGATGCGGAATTCCCCGCCGCGGACCCGCAGCGTCGCGCCGTCTACGGCGGGCGAGCCGAAGAAGTAGCGGCCGCCGGCCGGCTCCGCCTGATACATGCCCAGCGCCGAGAGTACGTACCATGCCGACATCTGCCCGACGTCCTCGTTGCCGCAGAGTCCTTTCGGACGGTCGTGGTAGAGTTCGCCGAGGATGCGGCGCACCTTCTCGGCGCATTTCCACGGTTGCCCGATCATCGTGTAAATATAGGTTATGTGGTGGCTCGGCTCGTTGCCGTGGGCGTACTGGCCGATCAGTCCCGATATGTCGGGCGAAGCGTGCGCGCCCATGTCGCCTTCGGCGAGGAACAGCGAGTCGAGCTTCCCGACGAAGCGTTCCCGGCCGCCGAAGCACTCCATGAGTCCTTCGATGTCGTGCGGCACGAGCCATGTGTACTGCCATGCGTTGCCTTCGGTGTAGTCCTGCTCCATGTGGCGCGAGTGGAACGGATCGAAAGGCGTGCGCCATGCGCCCGACGCCGATCTGCCGCGGATAAACCCGGTCGAGGGGTCGAAATAATGGCGGTAGGCCTTGCTGCGGGCGAGGAAATAGTCGTAATCCTCCCGTCTGCCTTCGCGCTGCGCGGCCTGCGCCAGCGCCCAGTCCGCGATGGCGTATTCGAGACAGTATCCGACCGATTCGTTGAACTCATAGGGAATATATCCGTACCTCTTGTAGAGGTCCAGCCCCCGGTCGTCGCGCATGGCCGAACTCTTCATCGCTTCGTAGGCTTTCGCCCGGTCGAAGCCGCCGAATCCTTTCAGCAGGGCGTCGGCCACCACGGGGATGGCCGGATTGCCGACCATGCAGTCGGTTTCGCAGCCCGTCAGGTGCCAGACGGGAAGTTTGCCCTGCTGTTCGTGGATGCGCAGCATCGTATTGATCAGGTCGCCGACCTTTTCGGGGTGGATGAGCGTCAGCAGGGGATGCGCTGCGCGGTAGGTGTCCCAGAGCGAGAAGGTGGTGTAATTGGTGAAGGTCGTGTCGCGGCGGACCGCTCCGTCGGCGCCGCGGTAGTCGCCGTTCACGTCGCAGAAGAGCGACGGTGCGATCATGGTGTGGTAAAGCGCCGTGTAGAAGATCCGCCGCACCGCCGGATCGGCTGTTTCGATGCGGATTTTCGACAACTCGCCGTTCCATGCCCTGCGGGCGGCTTCGCGCACGGCTTCGAAATCCCAGCCGGGGCACTCCGCCTGCATGTTCCGCCGGGCGTTCTCCGCCGAGACGGCCGAAAGCCCGACCTTGACGGTGATGCGCTCGGCCTCCTCCGTCCGGAAACCGAAGCGTCCGTAGAGCTTCCGCCCGCGGGCCGAGCGGCCGTCGGCTGAGAGCGTATCCGCGCCGGTGAAGACGATCCGTTCGAAGGGCTTCGAGAATTCGGCGTGGAAGTAGACGCGCTGGTCGTCGGCCCAGCCCGTCGAATATCGCCAGCCCTCGACCGTACGGTCGCTGCATGCGGTGATGCCGCAGTCGGTGGACCGGTCCCAGCCCTGCCCGTTTTCGAGGTCGAGGACAATGCCCGCGTCGTCCGATGCGGGGAAGGCGTAGCGGCTCATTCCGACGCGCGGCGAGGCGGTCAGCTCGACGCCGATGCCGTAGCGCAGCAGGCGCGTGGCATAGTAGCCCGGTGCGCACCGTTCGTCGGCGCGGCTGAAACGGGACCACATGCCCGACGACGGATCGCCGGCCGTGCCGCGTCCCGGCGTGACTTCGCCGACGACCGGCATCAGCGAGATGTCGTTCAGGTCGCCGATGCCCGTGCCGCTCAGGTGCGTGTGGCCGAACCCGATGACGGTCGTGTCGGCGTAATTGTAGCCGGAGCACCAGTCCCATGTCTGCGGGATGCTCGTCGGACCGAGCTGTACGAACCCGAACGGGACGTTGGCGCCCATGAAGACGTGTCCGTGGTCGCCCGTGCCGATGTAGGGATCGACGTATTGCGTGTAATCCTCCGGCACGGCGGAACTGCATGCGCCGCAGAGCAGCGCGGCGATTGCCGGGAGAAAGATGATGCGTTTCATAATTCGTGTCGTTATACAGCGGATGCTGATGCGGCGGGGAGCAGCCGCGCCGGCCTTCGCGGGTCCGGCGGCATACCGCCGCAGTCCGTGCCGTGAGCACGGTCGCGCTGTTATGTTTTTATTGCCGTCTACCGGCCGACGATCTGTCCCTTGACCTCTACCGGGATCTCTTCGTCCTGCGTGCTGACGGTGCATTTCAGGACGAATTGTCCGTCCGGCATGTTTCGGGGATCGAGCGTGAATTCCAGCACCGCTTCCTTGCCGGGGGCGATTTCACCGGGTCCTGACAGGGCGAGGTGTCCGCTGTCGGTCCGGTAAGCCAGCCGCAAGGTTTTCGCGGAAGTGTTCAGCAGCCGGAGCTGTCGTGTGCGTTTGGGGTCGCTGCGGCTCAGCTGCCGCATGCCGATCGCCCTGTTGTCGGCGCGCAGCGCCGCGGAGAGTGCATAGGGGTATCTGATTTCGGCTTCGGGAATCCGGCTGATTACGTAGCCCTTGACGACCAGCGTGTTGAATTTCCGGTAATTGCCGTTGCCCGCGATGACCGTCAGCCCGATGGAAAAATCCCCGTACCGGTCTTTGGGGTCGAAAGTCACTTCGACGGTCCCTTTGCCGCCCGGCTTTACCGGCTTGCGGCTGAATTCGGGGCGCGCGCAGCCGCATTGGGTATGCACGTCGAGCAGCGTCACCTCCCTGTCTGCGATGTTCGTGTATTCGAAGCGCAGTTTTACCGTTCCGTCCGTTTCGGCTACCTTTCCCAGATTCTTCACCGGCTCTTCGAAATGCAGCAGCCGCGGATTGGCCGCCGGCGCCAGCAGCGGCGCTAGTATTGCCGCAGTGAGAGCCATTGCCTTGAACATGCGCATTAGTTTACTGTTTTTAAGGGTTGCGGGCGGCCGCCGGAAAAGCGGCCGCCCGACCCTTCGATTGATTCGGATTACTCGATGACGGGGCATTTGATTTCGCCGGTCCATGTGGGATTCGACGAAGCCTTGCCGTGATAGCCGTTGCCGGAGAGATCGGCAAACGTCCTTCCGTCGTCTTCGACCTGATCCAGACGCCAGTAGCCGATAAGTCCTTCGGCCGTCGTCGGATCGACGTAGCACTGGTTGTTCTTGAGTTCGGTCGGCGTCAGGGCGCGTTTCCATACTCTGGCCTCGCTGACGTAACCGTTGAAGTAGCGGACGTCGGCGGCGGACATGCCGATGGCGAACGGACTGTTATAGTAGAATCCGAGATTGATGGCCTTGCTGCTTGACGAGTCTACGCTGATTTCGGCGTTGCCGTCGATGTAGATCGTCATTTCGGAGCCGTTGTCCACCACGGCGATGTGGTACCAGCGTCCCAGACTCAGGGCGTTCGGAGCCGTGATGGAGGTTCCGCGTCCGGCGAGCTGCAGCTGCGCGGGATTTTTGATGCTCTCGTCGCCGACGCGCAGCAGGAAGTTCTCCTCGACGCCGATCAGCGACGAGATCATATGTCCCGAAGTTCTCCAGCCGTTGGCATACATGCGGATTTCCATCGTGCAGGCCGGCAGATCTTTCAGCGCGGGATCGTCCACCATGCCGTCCATGGTTATATACCAGCTGTTCTTCAGGTTGATGCCGCGCGTGGTGGTGATCTGGCTGATGAAGATATACTGCGTTCTCGACGCTTCCAGAACGCCCATGCCGTTCGAGGTGCCCGTGATCTTCAGCGGCACGCAGTAGTTTGCGCCTTCGTCGAAATCGTCCATGGAGACGATTTCGAACGAGGAGGGCGTCGAGACGTTGGTGCCTTCGGCGATGGTTACGGCCTCGTCGGAGAGCCGGTAGCTGCCGGCGGGCAGCATCCGGTAGTCCGTGCCGTGCAGGGCGTTGTAAGCATCGACGGCCGCTGCGTCGACCGCCAGCGAAACCTGCACGTCGGCCGCCATCTTGCACGACGAGGTGACGGTGACGCCCATGGACGAAGGACCGTCGACGTACATGTTGGTGATGTTCGAATTTTCGGTACCCGTGAAATAGACCACGTCGGAATATTCCAGCGATTTCTGGCAGCCGGCGGCCAGTACGGCCGCGGAGAGCGCCAATCCGGAAAGAATATGATTGAATTTCATAGCTCTGTTTAGGTTTATTTTGCGTAAATGTTGAAGTCGCCGACGCCCATGTTGCTGCCGTACGATGCCGTGATACGGATGTACTTCATCTTCTGCGAACCGTAGAGCGCGACATAGGACGAGGGGACGTTTTTCAGCAGACTGCCGTCGGCGCTGGCCGCCGTGCCGAGTTCGGTGTAGTCTTCGCCGTTGAGACTGTATTCGATGGTTACGGCGTTGGGCTGGTAGTTCTGATACGATGCGTTGTCCGTGCGGGCCGTGATACGGAGTCCCGTCATCTCGTACTCTTTGTCGAAGGTTATCGTAAACATGATGGGACTTCCCCACGGACGCATGAAGGTGTCCGTGCTGTCGTCGATTACCTCCGGCCAGCTTCCGCTGTGGTAATCGCCGCCGGTGATGCTCCAGCCCGAACGGTCGGCCACGAGCGCGCCCGTGATGTCGGCCACGGTGAAGTTCTTGCGGAAAAGCTCTTCGGCCGGGATGATGACGAGGTAGACAACGCCGCGGCCGCTGCTGGTCACCGCATCCTGCGCCGAGAGTTTCAGCGGCACGAGATAGCCCTTGGCGTTGGTCAGGCCCGTCAGGTCGCCCGTGAGCGAGGCTTTGATCTGGCCGTCGGACTTGTTGTTGTTCGGGCCGATGGCGCAGGGGTTGTTCTCCAGCAGCAGGTGTCCGTCGGGAAGTGCGGCGTAGGAGGTGCCGTTGGCCGAGTTGTAGGCCGCGATCAGCGAGTTGTCGGGTGTCGCCGATACCGAATATCCGCTTGCCGAGGATACCGTGCAGTAGACGTTGAACGCCGCGTTGAGTTGGTTGAACGAACCGCCCGGCGTGTGGGCTATGGCGCCCGTCAGCACGTTGTCGCTGCCGCACATGGCATAGACCGTGGGTTCGTCGCTCTCGATCTCATAGATGTTGAATTCGCTGACGTATTTGCTCCAGCTGCTTGAGAAACTGATGGTCAGGCGCAGATAGCGGGCTTCGAGGTAGTCGTAGAAGGCGATGTAGCGGTTGGAACCCGACGTCGCGTATTCGTTCGATGCGGGAGTGCCGGCCGTCAGGAAGGTCTGTCCGTCGGTGCTGTATTCGAACGAAACGGACGAGATGCCTGCGCTGTTGAGGTCGATGCCGGTCACCATGTGCGTCGATTTCATGTCGATGGTCACCACGTTGTCGTTCTGGCTGGTGAAGTTGGTCCGCGTCGAGGTGCTGCTGTCGAACAGGTTGGCGTAATCCGGGCAGTCGGCCGTCCATGCCGTGCGGCCTGCGGCGGGGAATCCGACCATGTCGTCTGCCGACGTGATGGGGCGGATCTTGTTCCGCTCGACCTTCACGGCCAGATAGACCACGCCGCGGCCGGCGCTGGTGCCTGCGCCCGAAGAGGAGAGTTTCAGCGGCGCGAGATAACCGTTGAGGTCGCCCAGCCGTGTCAGGTCGCCCTTGAGCGAAACCGTCACTTCGCCTTCGGATTTGTAAGCCCCGGCGGCGATCGTCAGCGGGTTGTTGTCCAGTTGCAGGTACTCGGCGGGCAGCGCCGCGTACGAAGTGCCGTGGGCCGTGTTGTAAGCGGCGACCAGCGAGTTGTCGGCTGCGACCGACACCGTGTAGCCGCTTGTCGAAGCTACCGTCGCATATGCGCTGAACGAAGCGTTCACGTCGCTGGTCGAACCGGTCTGCCGGTGCGTGATTTTACCCGTGATGAGGTTTTCCGTGCCGGTTACGGCATAGACGGTCGGATCTTCGCTGTCGATCTTGTAGATGTCGATTTCGGAGAGGGTTTTGCTCCAGCTGCTCGAAAAACCGACGGTCAGCCGCAGGTAGCGGGCTTCGATATGTCCGTGGAATGCGGTGTACATCCGGGAGCCGCCCGTCACGTATTCGCCCGCTACGGGAGTTCCGGCCTGCGAGAAGTTCTCGCCGTCGGCGCTGTATTCGATCGACACCGAGGGCACGGAGCCGTATCCCAGACAGAGTCCGGTCACCAGCTGCTGCTCCTTCATGTCGATATTGAGCACGTTGCCGTACTGTTCCGGAAAATCGACCGAAGTCGAAGTGCTGCCGTCGAACAGATTGGCATAATTGCCGCAGTCGGCCGTCCACGCGCTGCGGCCCGTGGCGGTGAAGCCGACCATGTCGTCGGTGGATTCGATGGCGCGGATGAGGTTGATCTCGGTCGCTACGGCCACATAGACCGCTCCCATGACTTCGCTGGCGTCGATGCCCTCGGCCTTGATGCGCAGCGGCGCCAAGTAGTTGCGTTCGGTCAGCAGCGAGAGGTCGCCCGTGAGCGTCACCTTGACCGAGTCGGCCGATGCCGTCGCGTTTTCAGGCACGGTCAGCGTCGTGTTTTCGAGCGTCAGGTACTCGGCGGGCAGCGCCGCATACGAGGTCTTGTGCTCGGCATTGTAGCTCTCGACCAGCGAAGCGTCGTAGACGAAGGTCGCCTTGACGCCCGCATGGCGCGTGGTGTTGCAGCAGACGGGGAATTCGGTGAAGAATTCGCCGGTCGAGCCGGTGGGCTTGTGTACGACCCGGATCGTGTAGAGGTTTTCCGTGCCGGTCTGGACGTAAACCAGTCCCGGAGTGCCGTCGATGGTCTTTTCGAAGTCTTCGAACTCCTGACACGCCGTGAGCGACGAGAACGCCGCTGCGGCCGCGAGTATGTATTTCGTGATATTTTTCATGGTTCAGGTTCTGTTTCAGGTTATTTCGTTACGGCAGGGTTCTGCAGCTGAATCGCGCGGCGCAGGTGGCCGTAGGGTATCTCCTTGTCGGCGCCCGAATCGGAAGTGTGGTAGTCGCGCAGGCAGAAGAATGCGCCGAAACCGCCCTTGAAATGGCCTTCCGGGGCCTTGGCCGCCGCCTGCGCCTCCATGCCGCCGCCGGTCTGCCAATAGGCGCCGATGTTCTCCGTGAATACCTGCTTCTCATAGGGGAACGTCGAGGTGAAGGAGACGCTGCTGCTGCCGTAGTTCTGTTTCACATAGTAGTCGAGGTAAGGCTCTGTCTCTGCGGGCGGGGTATGTCCGTCCACGATCAGCAGTTTTTCGGGGTTGGGCGACATCGGGCCGATGAACTGGCCGAGATACTGCACGAACAGGGTCATGCGATCGCCGTAGATTCCGTAGTTGCGTTCGTCCGAGGATTCCGGCTCGTAGTCGAGATCCAACCCGTCGATGCCGTACTCCCATACGTCTTTGAGCAGGTGGTTGCCGTAGAGCACGCACCAGTCGGGATAAACGCCGTCGGGGTCGATCGTGGTCGTCTGATTGACCATGTCTTCGTACGTGAGTCCGAAGTTGGCGAAGTTGTCGTTCTCCATGATTCGGATGATCGTGGGCATCACCAGCCGGGTGCCCTTCTTGTTGCGCATCTCCCACATCTCCTTGTAGGCCAGCGGATTCTTGACCGGATCGGGGTAGCCGCCCCAGAGCGAGCAGATGTCCACGCTGTCGGGAAGCCCCGCGAAGCGGTAAGCCATCGAGTAGCTCTGGTCGTAGTCCGAGAACCATACGAAGCAGAGCGAGCGTTCCTTGAAGGTATCCTTGTAGGCGCGCAGGTTGGCGTAATATTCTTCCGAGTATTTGTAAGCCGGCTGCAGGTTCAGCGGTTCGGCGTCCGTGTCGCATGCCGTAAATCCGGCGAATACCGCAAATAGGACGGCAAGGGTCGTTATTGTCTTTTTCATGGTTGTTCAGGTTTTCGGTTTATAATCTCGGATTTTTGTCCCACCATACGCTCGTGCCGCCGTTGTCGCCCGTGGGGTTCGACGATTCGCTGTTGAGTGTGTGCGTGGCCGTTGCGACGGCTTCGGCGTTGGTGCTGTACTCCGTCGAGGGGTAGTTCAGACGGCGGATCTGCCGGGTGGTGCTGATCTTGCCGCCGCTGTTGTTGACGAGGACCGGCAGGATGCGCGGATAACCCGTGCGGCGGAACTCCGACCAAGCTTCCTGCCCTTCGGGGAACATGGCCAGATACTTCTGGGTGATGATCTGTTCGAGATGGGTCTCGAAGTTGCCGCCCGCTTTCCAGCAGATGGGAATCGAGGCGAGCGGGCTTTGATTCGAGTTGCCGCCGGTGACCATGTCGGTATAGCTGCCGGGCGTCAGCTCCTTGTCGGCGATGTAGTCTTCGGCTCCGCTGGCGCCGAGCGTCGAGAACGAAGTGCGGATACCTTCGGCGTAATAGGTCGCAGCGTCCGACTCGGAACCCCAGCGCAACTCGTATTCGGCGCGCAGGAACCATGCTTCGGCGGGCGTCATCCACATAATGTTGTCGTTGTTGGTGCAGTTTACGCGCGAAAGGTCTTCCGAATCGGCATAGGACGAAGTCGGCGTGATGCCGGTGCGTACGCCGTGGTACTCGCCCTTGGCCGTCGCCACGAAGTACTTGCCGCGGCGCGGGTCCTGATAGCCGTTCATGTAGGCTTCGATCGTGGCGCCGATGCGCGAGTCGTCGAAATTGTACTGGATCATGTAAAGCGGGTATTCCCACGAACCGGTGGCGGGTTTGTGCAGCTCCGCGAGGTCGGCGGCGCCGGTCATCAGGCCGACCGGATTGCCGATGGCGGCCGCGGCCTGCTCTTGGGCCAGCGCCGCGTCGGCATAGACCACGCGCATGGCCAGACGCAGGCGCAGCGTATTGGCGAATTTGATCCAGCCGCTCACGTTGCCCGAAAAGACGTTGTCGTAAGCCTCCAGCAGTTTGGTGCCGGGTTGTGCCTCGTAAAACGCGGTCAGTGTCGTGATGGCGGCGTCCAGCTCCGCGAAGAAGCGTTTGTAAACCGCCTGCTGCGGATCGTAGGCCTTGTTGATGTCCCCGCTGCTGATGTTGAGGTAGGGGATGGGACCGTAGGTATCGGTTACGCGGTGCATCGCGGCGACCTTCACGATGTCGGCGAGGGCGACCACTTCGGGGAATTCGCCGCGCTGGGGATCGAGCTGGTTCCATGCGCTGATGACGCGGGTGTAGGCGTCGTTGAACATGGCGTTGTACCAGTCCTTGCCCGTGACGTTGTAGAGGTTGTTGCCCGTGAAGCTGGTGTTGATGACTCCGGTGTAGCCGGCGAAGATGTTGCCCGCGAGGTCCTCGATGACCTGATAGTTGGCGCTGCCGTACTCCTTGTCGCCGACCAGCTGGAAGGAGGGGATGACGTTCTTGGTCATCTGCGCGAAGGCCGAACCCGTCGAGAGGTTGTCCCACGACAGCATCTCGTCGGTCGCTTGGTCGGGGTTGGTGTTTTTATTCAGAAAATCGCCCGTGCAGGCCGCGGTCGCCATAAGACCGGCCAGCGTCAGGAGTTTTATGCCGTTAGCTTTTTTCATAAGACTGTAATGTTGAAGTTAGAAGGTCACTTTTACCGAGAATCCGAGGTTGCGCGTACTCGGCTGCATGAAGTAGTCGATGCCGGACGAGAAGGTGCCCGTGCCGGCGACCGTTTCGGGATCGAACGGCGCTTTGCAGTAGAGCATCCAGAGGTTGCGGCCGATGAACGAAACGTTGAGTCCCTTGATCCACTTGCACCACTTCTGGACGGGGATGTCGTAGCCGAGGGTCAGCTCGCCCAGCCGGACGTTGGTCATCGAGTAGACATAGCAGGCGCCGATGGCGTCGGCACCGTTGCCGCCGATGGTCTGGTAGTAGTTTTCGGCCGGAATGCGCTGGCCGTTTACGAGCGCGCCGCCGTTCAGACGGTCCGTGGCCGTGCGTTCCGAGACGCCGAAGTAGTCCATCGCGGCCTGCGTGAGCGATACGCCTACGCCGCCTACGCGGGCGTTGAACATGAAGCCCAGCGAGAGACCTTTCCAGTTGAATTCGTTGCGCCACGAAAGCGTGTAGCTCGGATTGCTGTTGCCGGCGTATATCCATGTGTCCTTGGCCGGGGCGACGTTGCTGCCGGTGGGCGATACCCAGATCGCGCCGTGCTCGTCGGTCTTGAGCGTATTGACGTAGATGTCGCCGATCTGGCCGCCTTCGCGCAGCACCATCTTGACGCCCGTCGTACCGCCCATGACCATCGAATCCTGCGAAATCACCGTGCCGTTCGACAGTTTGTAGGAGTCGAGCATGTCGACCACCTTGTTGCGGTTGCGCGAGTAGACGAGGTTCGAAGACCACTTCACGGGACCGAGGTTCTGGTTCAGCTCGGCCGACACCTCGACGCCCTTGTTGTCCACGCGGCCGGCGTTGACGTAGAGGCTGCTGTAGGTCGATGTCGATGAGATGTCGGGGTTGAAAACCTGATTGTAGGTGCGCGAACTGTAGTAGGTTGCGTTGAGTATGAGTTTGTTGCCCCACAGACGGACGTCGGCGCCGACCTCCCACGATTTGGTGCGTTCGGGTTTGAAGTCGTCCGAGGTGAGGTAGGTCGATGTTTGCGGCGTGCCGTCCGATACGGGGTAGGTCGGAATGGTGATCCAGCGCATCGGGGCGTTGCCCACTTCGGCGTACGATGCGCGGATCTTGGCGAACGACAGTACGCGTGAATCGACCTTGAAGATGTCGGTCAGCACGGCCGAAAGACCTACCGACGGGTAGAACATCGACGTCTTGGAGGTATTGGCCAGCGCCGTCACCCAGTCGTTGCGCGCCGTCACGTCGAGGAATACCATATTCTTATAACCCAGCTGCAGTGTGGCGAAAAGCGACTGCGTCTGGTCGTTGATGGTCTCCTTCGCCTGACTCTTGTTGGTGGTCATGTTGGCCAGCGTGAAGAGGTTGGGCACGCCCGTCAGGTCGCCGCCGAGCAGTATCGCGCGGTGCTTGTAGTCCTCGATCGAGGCGCCGAGGGTGGCGTTGAGCGAGAACGCTCCGTCGGCGAAGGTCTTGTGGATGTTGGCCAGCACGTCGGCGTAACGCTGCGAGGTGGTGTAGGTGTTGTTGTAATAGCGGCCCTTGTCGCCGGCGAAGAGTCCCAGCGTCGAAGCGTAGTTCTTCTGCTCGGCCGTGATGTGCGTGTAGTCGATGCGGGCGCGTCCCGTGATGTCGAGCCAGTCGGTCACGTCGTATTTGAGCGAGGCGCCGAACAGGAAACGGTCCTTGCCCGTGTTGAACATGTTGCGGTTGGTGATCCAGTAGGGGTTCTGCATCTGCAGGCTCTGCGATCCCCACGGCCAGTACTGCACCGGGAAGTTGCGCGAAGCGTTGTAACGCTCGTAGACGGCGTATTTGCGGATGTCGTCGCTCGGCGACATGAGGTAAACCGGGATCATCGGGTTGTAGTACTGGCCCGACGAGAGCATGTTCTGCTCATTGACGTTCATGTACATGCCCAACACGCTCAGGTGCATGCGCTCGTCGAGGAACGACGAGCTGTGGTTGGCCGTGAAGTTGTAACGGTTGTATTCGTTGTTCGGAATGATGCCCTCGGCCGTCACCACGCCCGCCGAAACATAGGTCTGGCTCTTCTTGCCGCCGAAGGAGAGTCCCACCGAGTTCGAAGTGTTGTATCCCGTCTGGTAGAAGTCGGTCGGCGTCCACGACTGCTTGGCGGCGAGTTTCGTGCCCCACGAAGCGTAGTAGCCGTCCTTGGCTCCGTAGGTGTTCTGGAAGGCCGGGGTTAGGAACGGCGACATGAAGGTCGTGTTGTTGCTGTAATTGACCGAGACGCCCTCCTCGCCGCTGCGCGTGGTGAGCATCAGCACGCCGTTGGCGGCCTGCGAACCGTAAAGCGCGGCGGCCGAGGGGCCGGTCAGCGCGGCCATCGACGCGATGTCGTCGGGGTTGAAGTTGGAGATGCCGTCGCCCGTGAGGTTGTTCTCGCGCATGATGGTGAACTCGTCGCCGGGGTTGGTCAGCGAGAGCGACGGCAGCGGAATGCCGTCGAGCACGTAAAGGGCGTTGTTGCTGCCGGCGATGGATTTCGAACCGCGCATCACGACCTTCGTTTCGCCGCCGACGCCTGCGGCGCTGGCGTTGATGGTTACACCGGCGATCTTGCCCGCGAGGCTGTTGACCATATTGGCGTCGCGCGTCAGGAATACTTCGTCCGATATGTTCTGCACGTTGTAGGATACGGCGCGCTCCTGCCGTTTGATGCCCAGCGCCGTCACTACGACCGCTTCGATCTGCTGGTCGTCCTCTTCGAGCGTGACGGAGAGCGACGTGCGGTTGTTCACCGAGATGCGCTGCGGCTTGTAGCCGATGAACGAAACGTCGAGGATCATGCCGGCCGGCGAGACGTTGGACTGGAGTGCGAACGTTCCGTCGACGCCGGAGGTCGTGCCCTGCGTGGTGCCCGAAATCATGATCGTGGCGCCGATGACGGGCACGCCGTTCTTATCGACGATCCTGCCGGTGATCTGGCTGGCCTGCTGCGGCTGCGCGCCCCCGCGGGCCGAGAGGATGATGCTCTTGTTGTCGATCGAATAGCTGACGTTGGTGTTGCGGAACAGTTCGTCGAGTGCGGCGCGGATGTCCTTGTTCGCGACCGAAAGGGTGACGTTCCGGTCGAGCGGAATATCCTTGGTGTTGTAGAAGAAGGTGTAGCCGCTCTGCTCCTCGATCTGCTGCATCACCGTCGAAACGGGGGTGTTCGAAGCCTTGAGCGTGATGTTTTTTACCTGAGCCTGTACGGGGACGGCGGCGATTGCGAACGCCATGCACAACGCCAGTGCATACGACCGGACCGAGCGGCTGACTCCGGCTGCCGGGGTACGGTGTAAATTTCCCCCCCCCATAATTTGGGTGGAAAAGATTTTTTTCATAAGTTTGTAAGAATTGAGTTTTAGGTTAGTCCGGCCGTTTCATGCGGCCGGGTGATCTTAACGATTCGGCATACGGGAGGACGTGCAGGTCTTTCCGTATGTTTTTTTGTGTCAGGTCGGTGTCATGGTGTCATTCGGTTTTTTGGTTTATGGTTGTAGGCAAATCGGTTCGTGCGGTTTTTCAGTAGACTTCGAATACGGCCCGGCCCGCCGAGGCTTTGTCGCCGGCCGTCTGGTCGATCCGTCGGAATTTGATCTTCGACGAAATGGAGAAGTGTTTGAGGATCAGGTCGAGACTCTGGTTCGAGAACGTACCCGTGAAGGTGTTTCCGAGCAGTTCGTCGTTGCGGATGTTGAACGAGACGTTGTATTTGTTGCCGATCATGCGCAGGGCGTCCTTGAGCGGGGTGTTGCTGAGGACGATCTTGCCCTCTTTCCACGAGGTGTTGCACGGAATGTTGGCCGTGTTGAGGTAGATTACCCCCGTGCGGGCGTTGTAGGTTATCTGCTGGTCGGGCATCATCTGCACCAATTGGCTGCGGTGGTTGGCGTCGTCGTACTTCATGCCGATGCGCCCCGACACGAGCGTCGCGCGGATGTATTCGTCGTCATAGGCTTCCACGTTGAACTCCGTGCCGTAAACCTCTATCTCGGTCGATTGCGCTTCGACCACGAATTTGCGTTCGGGGTCTTTGGTCACGTCGAAGTAGCCTTCGCCGTAGAGCACCACGCGGCGCTCCTTGCCGGTGAATTTGGCGGGGTAGCGCAGGTAGGAGTTGGAGTTGAGCCATACGCGCGTGTCGTCGGGAAGGGTGACGGAGCTGACCATACCCGTTGTGGAGCGGATTTCGACCATGCTGTTGTATTTGTATCCCACCTGCATCAGCAGATAGGCCGACAGGCCGACCAAGGGCAGCAGCATGACGGCGGCCGCGCGCTCGACCTGCCGGAGTGTCCGGCGCCATTTTTCGGCCCGGATGCGGCCTTTGACCTTCCGCAGTGCGCCGGCGGTGTCGAGGGCGGCTTTCGCCTCCTGCGTTTCGGCGGCGAAACAGATGTAATAGACTTGTTCGGCGATTTTGCGGTTCTCCTCGCTGGCGGCGATCCACGCCGCGACGCGGGCCGTCTGGTCGAACGGCAGTTCGTCGTTGTAATATCTGACAAGGAGTTTTTCTATGTTCGGGGTGTTCATGTTTTTTCTGCTTTTTATATTACAGACTATTCAAAAACAAAAGTTCCTAAACGAAAACCACAAAATTTCAATTTTTTTTATTCCGGGGAATCTAAATCCGAATTTTTATTAATTTCGCATCATGCCCGAACGGAAAAAGATATCCGACACCTGCTTGCTGAACCGGTTGGTCGACGGTGAGATGAAGGCGTATGAAGAGATTTTCGTACGTTATTATCCGACGCTCTGCACCTACGCCCGCATGTATGTCAAGCGGGAGGAGACCGCCGAGAATATCGTGCAGGACCTGATGCTGTGGCTGTGGGAAAACCGCACGGTATTGTGTATCAGCACTTCGCTCCCAAAATATCTGTTCGGCGCCGTGCGCAATAACTGCCTGACCTATCTGGGGCACGAGTCCATCGAGCGGCGCGTGCTGGGCAATATCCGCAATAAGATGTGCGAGCAGTTCGAAGTCCCCGACTTCGACGTCGTCGAGGAACTGCGCGAAAATATCCGGGCGGCCGTGGCCGACCTCCCGGCTTCCTACCGCGAAGCGTTCGAAATGAGCCGTTTCCAGCGCAAAACCTATGAAGAAATCGCCGCCGTGCTGGAAATATCGCCCAAAACGGTGGATTACCGCATCCAGCAGTGTCTGAAAATCCTTCGTGTCAAACTCAAGGATTACCTGCCTTTGCTGACGATGCTGCTGGTCGTGAACGAATAGGCGGTTTTACGGTCTCACCTTGGCTGAAAAAAACTTGTCGGACTATTTCGATCTCACCCGGCGCGATCAATTCGGACCGGATGCTTGTGTCTGACGCGGAAAATTGCTAATTTTGAAGATTGGAGCGCAAAACGGCTCCCGGCTGTTTTTATGATTAGAACTTTTCTGCTGATTGCTTGTCTATTGACCTCCGTTGCCTGCCGGCAGCGGGGTGGAACTCCGGCCGATGTCAATATCGTTGCCAATGCCGGAAATCACTCCGCGGAGACGATCCGGCCCGATACGGCGGCACGTCCGCCTTTGGCGTTCGGCCATGAAACGTGGGATTTCGGGACGATTCCCGAAACGGGCGGTCCTGTCGTGCATGTGTTCCGCTTCACGAACAGCGGTACGAAACCCGTCGTCGTCGAGCGTGTCGGCGTGACCTGCGGATGTATGAAACCGACCTTTTCGCAGGCGCCGGTCCTTCCCGGCGGCAGCGGCGAAATCGGGATCGCTTACGATCCGGCGGACCGTCCGGGAGCTTTCGACAAGGCGGTATACGTCTATACCGACGGCAGCCGCATGATGCCGCTCCGTATCCGCGGCAGTGTGGCGGCGCGTCCCGAAACGGCTGCCGACCGCTTTCCCGTGGAGTTTGGCGGCGGAATCCGCCTTAGCGTTAAGGAGGTCAACTTCCGCATGGTGGAGCAGCGGCATGACCGGCGTCTGACGTTGCGCTGTCTCAATACGTCGCCGTACGAGGTGCGGCTGAGGGTGGAATTCGCTGAACCGCTTCCCTTTCTGCGGGCCGAAGCACCTGCCGTACTGGCGCCCGGTGCGGAGGGTGAGATCGCTTTCATCTGTGACTTGTCTGCTGCCGAGGTGTGGGGAACGTTTGTTGATTCGTGTTATCTGACCGTTTCCGGACGGCGGCTCGAAGGGGCGGTCGTGGTGCGCGGAACCGGTATCGGTGACTTGGCCGAATTGCGCGAAATGCCGCGCGGGAAACGTCCGCAGGCGGAAATTGCCGAATCGTTGCTGGATTTCGGAACGTGCGCCGCCGACGGCACGGCCGAGTGCCGGTTTACGTTGGAAAACAAGGGCGGTTCGCCGCTGCGGATCCATGCGGTGAAATATCCCGCAGGGGTGACGGGGCAGATTACGGCGGGCGAAGAGATTGCGGCGGGTGGCTCGAAAACCTTTGTGCTGCGCGTGGACGGCCGCACGGCCGGGTGTGGGAATTACTTCGCGCACGTCGAATTATTGGTGAGCGATGCGCTCAGTCCGTTGTGCGACCTCCGGGTGCGCGGCCGCTTCGAGTAATCCGAAGCCGGAAATCGGAAAAATAAACAAGCTGCCTTTTCGGGCAGCTTGTTTGTTGTTCATATTACGTCGGTCGTCATTCGGGACAGCGGACGTTGTCCACCCATTTCATGGCCGAGCTGGAGTAGGTCGCCTTGTATCCGTGTCCGGTCAGGTCGTCTTCCACCTTTTTGCCGTCGGCTTTTTCGTTGAAGCGCCAGTATGCCAGCAGGCCGTCCGTCGCCGGGTCTACATAGCACATGTTGTTCTTCAGGTCGTTGCCGTTGAGAGCCTTGGCCCATACGCGGGCTTCGCTGATGTAACCCTTCAGCTGGCGGCCGTCGTTGCACGAATTGGCGATGCGGAACGAGTCGTCCTGATATACCTGCGTGAGGTCCAGCGAAGTCTTGTTGGTGTCGGCCGAGCAGGCGAGTACGCCGTCGATGTAGATGCTCACCTTCTTGTTCGGACCGTCGAATACGGCCGCCACATGCGTCCACTTGTTGAGGCTCACGGCGATTCCGCCCGTAGGAACCATCAGTGTGCCGCCCCATCCGGAGAGCTGCAGCTGACCTTTGAAGTCGTCCTGTACGAAACGCAGGCAGAAGTTCTCTTCGAGGCCCATCACCGTATTGCACCAGCCGCCCCAGCGCTGCAGGTTGATGCGGGCTTCGTAAGTGACTTCGCCCAAGTTGTAGATGTCGTATTTGTCCTGCTCGCCCTCGGCGAAATCGACCTTGAAATAGGTGCTGCCCGAACAGTCGGCAGCCGGGCCGATGATGATACGGCCGATTTCGACGAATACCGTCCGGAATCCCTCCTTGACTTTCAGATCGCCGTCCACGCTCTCGATGCTCAGCGGAATGACATAGCTGACGCCCTCCTTAAGCCCTTCGTCTTTGGTTACGCTCACTACGAGCGGTTCGGCTGCGGAAAACGAACCTGCTGGAATGGTCAGTTCGGTGTTCTTGAGCACGAAGTTCGTTTCGGGGAGCATTACGCCCTTCTTACCGTACTGCGTGTTGTACTCTTCGATTTTCGAAGGGTCGGTTACGAGCCGGACTTTGGTATCGTGTCCGACGACGATCGACGACGAGACCTTTACGCTCAGCTCTTTGGGAAACTGGTCGTCGAGTGTGAGCGACAGGGTGGGGACTTCGCCTTCGGCTCCGGCGATGTAGACCACATCGTCGTAAACCGGGGCTTTCTGGCAGCCTGCGACCGCCAATGCGATCAGTGCGAATAAACTATATTTCAGTTTCATGGCAATTTCTTTTTTTGTCCGTTAAACGATTACTTCCGGGCGGGGTTCTGAATCTGTATGGCCTCGATCAGGAACTTGTAAGGTTCGGGATTGCGGTATTCGTACTCCATATGATAGGTTCCGCAGCCGCCTTTCATCACCTTTTCTCCGTCTATGATCGGCTGCCACTGCGCCATGCCGGCCACCGATTTCATCGACTCGCCGTCGCGGGTTCTGTAGTTGGCGCCGCCGTTGGTGCGGTAGGTGATATTCTCGAAATTTTCGGTGACGATGAACCTGCGGGCAACGTCCTTGAACGGAACCTCCGAGAAATAGTTGGCACAGCTCTGCAGACGTCCGTCGAGATTCGAATCGCCGCTGCATCCGTACGCCTGCGAGATGAAGTAGTCGAAACACTTGCCGAATTCGCGGGGCATGTTGGCGTTCAGCTCGCCGTCGATGGCCAGTATGCGTCCCGTGCCCGAAGTGCGGCCGAAATAGGTGACCACGACATCCATGAAGACTTTGTAGCGGTTGGGGAAGCCCGATATGCCGTAGGGTTTCTTGCCGGTGCCGATGTTCGGTTCGTTGTCGATATCCAGTCCGTCGTATCCGTTGTCGATGATGCGTTGGCAGAAAGCATGCGCAAAACGCTGGATAGCTGCGATATTGCCTTCCGTGAGGTTGTCGTTGCCGTATGAGCGGTAGGGACCTTCCCAGCCCCAGTAGGCCAGCATCTCCTCTTCGGTGGCCGCCGTCGCGCCGTCGGGCGCCACGCCCATTTCGAATCCGTCGAAAAGCGAAGTGGCGATCACTTTCAGACCGCGCTTGTGCTGGGAATCCTCCATATCCTTGCGCTGGGCTTCGGTGATTGTCTGCCAGCCGCCCCACAGACCGACCATGTCGATGCTGTCGGGGAGGGATTTCATGTAGTTGGACGCCGAGGCTCCCGTGGCGCTCCAGTTTCCGAACCAGCCGAAGACGATTTCGTGGTCGCTGTTCTTATAGTCGCGCAGATCTGCATAGTATTGATCCGACTTGGGGTAGGGCTTGACAATCTCCAGTTTTTCGGGATCGGTCTCACACGAGAACAACAGGGTGCCTGCCAATGCGATACATCCTAATTTTATGAGTTTGTTCATGGTTTTCAGACTTTTTGAGGTTCGTAATTTATTTGGCATCCCACCAGAGTTTCTGCGCGCAGTTGTCGCTGCCGCCGAGGAATTCATTTACGGCTTTGGCCACCTGCTCGGCATTGCCGTCGTACTCCTGCTGCGGCAGGGGCACGCGGCGGATCGTCGCGCCGGAGGGCAGTACGCCGCCGCTGCGGTTGGTCTGCGAGGGGAATACCTTCGGGTAACCCGTACGGCGGATTTCGCTCCACGCCTCCTGTCCGTCGGGGTAGAGTGCGATCCATTTCTGCACCATGATGCGTTCGAGTTCACGGCCGTCGGCGGCCCACTTGACGGTGACGCTGCTCGGACTCTCGATCGAGCCGACCTGTCCCAAGCCGGGATATTTCACCGGAGTGCTTTTGCTGTCGGACAGATATTTGTCGGCGTTCGGCGCGCCCCACTGGGAGAACGACGTGCGGATACCTTCGTTGTAGAGGTTTTCGGCCGTGCCGCCCATGTTCCAGCCGAGGAGTGCACCCTCGGCCCGCAGGAAGCAGACTTCGGCGGCGCACATCCATGTCAGCGGCGAGGTGAAGCCCACTTTGGGACAGCTGGCCAGCGACTGGTAGTCCTTGGGGTTGGAGATGATGCCGTTGGGGATTCCGTGGTAGGCGCCGTCCTTTTCGGCGGGCGAGAAGTAGCTTTCCAGACGCGGATCGCCGTATCCCGACAGGTAGCTCTCCATGGTTGCGCCCATGCGGCATTCGTTATATTCGCCCCATAGGTATTCGAGCGGGTGTTTGTACGAGAAGCCGATGCCCGTGCGGGTGAGCAGCTGGGCCGAGTGGGTATTGTCGGTCATCACGCCGATGTTGTAGGCTCCGAACTGGAAATTTACGGCCTCCTCGGCCCATGTCTGGGCATCGCCGGGAGCGGCGAAGCGTGCGCGCATGGCCAGACGCAGCTTGAGCGAGTTGGCGAAGCGGATCCACTTTTCCAGATCCGAATCGAACACCACGTCGAAGTCGGCGATGGGCTTCGCGCCCGAATCGGCTTCGTATGCGGCCTTGAGCGTTTTCAGCGCATGGTCCAGTTCCTTGATGAAGGTGCGGTAGACGGTCTCCTGCGAGTCGTAGGGCAGGCCGCTCGACATTTTGCCGAAGGCGGTGTAGGGCAGCGGACCGTAGATGTCGGTCACACGGTGCATGGCCTGCACCTTGACCACCTCTCCCAGCGCGAAGACCACCGATGCGGAATCGACCTTCTGGCGCAGGATGTTCCACGAACTCATCACGTTATTGTAGGCCTGCTTGTAGGGTTCGTCCTTCCATTTGGCCGTGGGAAAGGCGTAGCAGGTCGAGTTGCTGCCGCTGTCCCAGTCCTGCGCCTGCCCGAAATATCCGGCATAGCTGTCGCCCAGCAGGTTGTCGGCCAGCTGGTAGGCGTTGGCGCCCTCGGCGAAGACATTACGCTGCATGGTTTGGATGAACGCCGCCCATGCGTTGTCGCGGTCCACGTCTTCGGGGGTGGGTTTGTCTTTGCTGGTATTGATATTGTCGAAGTCGCCCGTACACGAAGTCAGGCCCGTTGCCAAGAGTGCGAGTGCCGCAACTCCGCAAGCGATCGTATTGCGTAATTTTTTCATAACCTGTCTCTCCTGATTTAGAAATTAACTTTTACGCCGAAACCCCATGAACGCAGCGACGGCGGCATGAAATAGTCGAAGCCCTGATAGTACGTCCCGGTGTTTGAGGTCAGTTCTGGATCGAACGGCGCCTCGTTGTGGAGCATCAGCACGTTGTTGGCAATGAGCGAAAGGGTGATGCGCAGGCGTTCGCGGGCCAGTGCCGGGAGCGTGTAGCTCAGCGACAGTTCGCGCAGGCGGACGTTGGTCGCGCTGTAGACGTAGTTCGAAAGTACGCCCGTGGTGCCGCTGGCGGCTACCGAATAGAACGTCTTGGCGTCCATGCGTCCGCCGTTGACGATCGCGCCGCCGTTGTCGCGGTCGCGGGCCGTCGATTTCGATACGCCGTACTGGTCCATCATCGCCTCGGTGCCCGACACGACCACGCCGCCGACGCGGGCGTCGATCAAAAATCCGAGGTTCAAGCCCTTCCATGAGAAGGAGTTGTGCCATCCCAGCGTGTATTTGGGGTCTATCGAACCGACCTTGACATAGGAGTTAGGCTCGATTTCGATGCCGTTGGTCATCGGGTTCACATAGATGTAGCCGTTGGGGTCCTGCTTGAGGTGTGTGGCGTAGATGTCGCCCATCGTGCCGCCTTTGGTCAGCACCATGCGGTACGACTCGGCCGTCGAAACGATGAATTCCTGCGGCGCCTTGACCGTGGTGCCCGTTACGGGGTCGGTCACATATTCGTCGAGCAGTTCCTTGATCTCGTTGCGGTTGCGCGTGTAGGTCAGCGTCGTCTCCCATTTTACGGGACCGATGTTCTGGTTGAAGCCCGCTTTCAGCTCGATACCGCGGTTATTGACCTTGCCGGCGTTGGCGTAGGCATAGGAGTAACCCGACGACGAGGGAATCTCGTACTTGAAGAGCTGGTTGTGGGTGTTGGTGTTGTAGTAGGTGAATTCGAGACTCAGCTTGTTGTTGAACATGCGCAGCTCCGTACCGATCTCGAACGATTTGGTAAGCTCCGGCTTGAGGTGCGAAGCGGCAGCGAAACCGTCGGTGCTGATGTTTTGGTCCTCCAGCGGAATGTAGGTGTAGGTCAGGTAGGGCGACGGGGGATTGCCCACGCCAGCGTACGAGCCGCGGATTTTCCAATAGTTGAGGATCTTGTTCTGCGGAATCAGCTCCGAGAGGATCAGCGATGCACCGACCGAAGGATAGACCGACGACATGGAGGGCGTGCCGGCCAGCGTCGAGAACCAGTCCGAGCGGACCGACGCATCGACGTAAACGAAATTCCGGAAGCCTACCTGCACCGATCCATAGACGGCCTGCGTCTGCTGGCGGATGTGTTCACGGGTCATTTCGGTCGTCGGGTCCGACATGTTGATGTTGCTGACGTGGAAGAAGTTGGCAAGACGCAGCAGGTTGCCGCTCTGTCCCATCATGTCGTATTTTTCGTCGTAGAGGCTGGCGCCGATGTTGGCCGTCAGGCGGAAATCGTCGCTGAGCTGCTTGTCGATGTTGAGCAGTACGTCGGCGTAGAGCGCGTTATTGGTCATCTTCTGCTCGCGGTAGTGGCCTTTCGACTGGCAGAACAGTCCCGGCGTCGATGCGTAGAGTTTACGCTCGTAGTCGGTGTCGGCATGGTCCATGCGGATACGGCCCGAAAGGTTGATCCAGTCGGTGATCTTCCACTTGAGCGAGCCGCTGACGATATAGCGGTTCTGCGTGGTGTTGAACATGTTGCGGTTGGTGATCCAATAGGGGTTCTGGCTCAGGGCGTCGAGTCCCGTATTGCTGTAGGGCCAATACATCGTGGCGAAGTTGCGGCCTGAGTCGTAGATTTCGTAGGTCTTCAGACGCTCGAAATTCTCCGAAGGCGGGAAGAGGTAAACGGGCAGCAGCGGATTGTAGTAGAGTCCCTGCGCCACGCCGTTCTGCGACTCGCTCTTGGTGAAGAAGAAGTCGGTGTCGAGTTCGAGTTTGTCCTTGACCAGCTCGCGTCCGTGGCGGATCGTGAAGTTGTAACGCGAATATTCGTTGTTGGGAATGATGCCGCGCGAATTGACCGAACCGGCCGAAACGAACGACTGGCTGCGCTCCGAACTCGATGCCACGCTGACGGTGTTCTGCGTGTTGTAACCCGTCTGGAAGAAATCGTTGGGGTCGTACGACGAGGGCTTGCCGAGCTTCTCGCCCCAGCTTTTGAAATCGCCCGACTGACGGCCGTAGGTGTTCTGGAACTGATGGGTGACGAACGGATTCGAAAAGGTCGTGTTGTTGGAGTAGGAGACGTGCGTCGAGTGGTCCGCACTGCCTTTCTTGGTAGTGATGAGGATCACGCCGTTGGCGCCGCGGTTGCCGTAGAGCGCTGCGGCCGAAGCACCCGTCAGCACCGACAGCGACTCGATGTCGTCGGGATTGATGCTCGAAATGCCGTCGCTGTCGCCGACGCCCGCACCTTCGTAATAGTTGTCTGACTGGGTCGAGCGGAGCGACATCATCGGAATGCCGTTGAGTACGTAGAGCACGTTGTTGTCGCCGAAGAGCGATTTGGCGCCGCGCATTACCACGCGGGTCGAACCGCCGGTACCCGACGACGACTGGTTGATGCGCACGCCGGCCACTTTGCCGACCAGACTGTTCACCACGCTTACGTCCTTGACGATGCTGATGTCGTCGCCCGCAATCTGCTGTACGTTGTATGTCAGTGATTTTTGATCGCGCTTGATGCCGAGCGCCGTTACCACGACCGCGCCGATCTCTGCGGTGCTTTCCTGCAGCGCAAGGTTGATGACCGTCTGCGAGCCGACGATCCGCTGCTGGCTCTGGTAGCCGATATAGGAGTAGACGATTTCGGCTCCGCTGCCCGGAACTCGGACCGTATAGCCGCCGTTGACGTCGGTCACGGCGGCGAAATTGGTGCCGGTGACCAAAACCGTCACGCCGACCAGCGGCAGCCCGGCCGCGTCGGTGACTTTGCCGGAAATCGAACGCTCCTGATCGTCTGCGGCGTCACCCCCCCCCACGAACAGGACTACCCGGTTGTCCGTAATCCTATGGGCGATGTCGGTGCCCTTGAGGACGGCCGTGACGACCGAATTGATGTCGCTGCTGGCGATGTGCGCCGAAACGCTCTGCGTTACGTCGATGTCGTTGTTGTAGAAGAAGGTGTAGCGGCTTTGCGTTTCGATGCTTTTCAGCACCTGCGACAACGCCGCATCGTTGAAGTCGAGCCGTATTTCCTGCGGATTATTCTGCGCGGCGGCTTGTGTGGCGAAAGTTGTTATTGCTGTAATTGACAGGCAGATGCGAACAGCGAGTCGGGTCTGAACGCAAAATTTTCGGCAATAAGTCTTGAACTTATCAAAATTTGTCATACCTTTACTGATTGATGGATTGATAGATCCGTGCGGGTAGCGGCCCGCCGGGTTTGTTTTTGATTCATTAAGGGAGCGGGAACTTCGGCAGAGGTTCCCGTGTTTTTTTATGACAGGCTTATTTCATAGGCAGGTTCGGGTTTTAGGTTGTTTGCAGTAGGTTCGGTTTTTATTTGAGGATGATCGTATCCTCCTCGCGTTCGTAAGTGAACGGTGTGGTTATTCGGATGACTTCGAGGATCGATTCCAGCGAATCCCCGAAACGGAACTCTCCGGTAAATTTCTTCCCGATGAACTTGTCGTTCATAATCACGATCTTGACATTGAACATCTGTTCCAGCCGGTGGCATACTTGTGTGAACGGCGTCTGGTGCAGCACCCAGACGTTGTCTTTCCAGCGTACGGGCTCTTTCGAGTCGGAGATCGTGCTGAGTTTCATTTCGCCGCTCTGAATATCATACGAGAGCTGCTGGCTGGGAACCATGCGGATACACTCTCGGCTGAGCCGGCTCTCCACTTCGACGGAACCCTCCAGCAGCGTGGTGGTGATGGTCTCCGAATCGGGGTAGGCCTCGATATTGAATTTCGTACCCAGCACCTTGATCTTCAGATCCCCGGCCCGAACGATAAAAGGATGTTTTTTGTCGTGTGCCACGTCGAAATAGGCTTCTCCCGACAGGAATATCTCGCGGGTCCGGCCGGCGAATTTTTCGGGATAGATCAGTTGTGCGCCGCGGTTGAGCGTAAGCTGCGTGCCGTCGGCAAGCGTCAGGTTCTCCACCTTTTCCCATGCGTTGTTGCGGATGAGCATTTCGGGTGCGGGACGCAGGGCGGTCGCCAGCCAGCCGGAAGTGAGGAAAACGATCATGAGCGATGCCGCGGCCAGCCAGATGCGGTAGGCTTTGGTGTAGTTGCGCTCCGGCCGAGCCTTATTGACTGCGTCGGCGTGGATGCGCGTCATCAGGCGCGTGAAGGAATTCCCTGCGCTGTAACGCTCGTCTGCACAAGGACTTTTTACCTGAATACGGGTGAATAATGAATTGTTGTCGTTCGTATGTTTCGAATCAGTCATTGGGTTCCGTCTATTGTCCGTTTACAAATAAGACAAGACGGACCTGAGAAACCACTAAGCCGATTTGCGATTTTTTCAGATTTTTTTCAGGAAAGGGGCTGCGGCAGCCTTCAGACGGCGCATGGCGATGGCTAGCTGTCCTTCGACGGTGCTTGGGGAGATGTCGAGTGCCGCGGCGATCTCTCGGTGGCTCATGCCGTCCTCCTTGGCCAGCTTGAAGATGATGCGGCAGCGTTCGGGGAGCTGTTCCACAGCGTCGGTCAGCGCGCTGTTCAGCAGTTGGAAGTCAACCGCCTCGTCCGCCGGGACCGCAGGATCGATGCTGACCTGCAGTTGTACCTGTGTAAAGCCGGACATACGGTTCCGGTAGCCGCTCAGCAGGTAGTTGGTACAACTGTTGCGCACGGCGCGGTAGATATAGGCATTGAAGTTTTCGATGCCGCCGAGCATTCCGCGGCTTTTCCACAGTTGAAAAAAGAGATCGGCAACGACGTCTTCGGCCGCCTGCTGCTGGTGCAGATACATGCGTGCGAATTGGAAAAGCCGGTCGTGATAGTGCAGGTAGAGTTGCTGGAATGCCTCTTCGTTCCCTTCGGTGACTTGCCGGAGAACGTCGTCGAACGCTATTTGTGCACTTTTTTTTGTCATGGATCGGCCCTTAGATCGCATAAGGGTAATTACAAATTTAATTATTTTATTCCGGTTCGCAAATTTTTTACAGATCTAGGCTTCCCTCTGCAGCCGCATATCGTTTTCTCCGGTATTCCGGCCGCAGCGTTTTTTCATCGGCAGAATCCGGGCCTATAGCCGGTATTTTGCAGTTGACTGCGGATTGCCGCAGCTTTTTTTCGCCGGACGAACCGGAAGCGGTTATCATATATATAAGAGTGGGACGGGGAAGGGGACGGACGCATGCCATTCAGCGATTTCAGGCGGAAATCAGGAACCTTCCGTGCCGCTTTATCCAGTCGGGGAGGGGGCCGGCGGAGATTCTTGGGGGCAACTTTTTCGGAACCGGGTTTTCTAGTCTGAAAATAATAAGCTATTTTTACTCCATTGAATTTTGCAATCCCACGATGAAAGACCGCAACGTCATTACCCCCCCCCTGCATAAGGAGGCCGAGTTCGGCGAGCTTTATAAACGCTACAAAGCCCGTTTCGAAAGTTTTGCCGTCGGATATGTGCAGGACCGGCTCATCGCCGAGGATGTCGTCACGGATGCTTTCATCTACTATTGGGAAAACCGCTCCCGGCTCGATGCGGACTGCAATGCCGCGGCCTATATCCTCACGACCATACGCCACAAATGCCTGAATTACCTGCGGGCCCTGCAGGTGCGGATGCGGGTCCACAACGAAGTGGGGGACCTTCAGCGTCGCGTGGTGAGCGAGAATATCCGCTCGCTGGAGCTTTGTGATCCTCAACACCTTTTTGCCGGCGAGATCGAGAAACTGGTGCGTGATTGCATGGCTGAAATGCCGGAACTGACGCGGCAGGTTTTTACGGCCCGGCGCATCCACGGCAAGTCCTACCGCGAAATCGCGGCCGAGTGCGGGATCACCGAGCGCCGTGTGGAGACCGAGCTTGAGAAAGCGCTCGGAAAACTGCGCGAAGTCCTGCGTGATTACCTGCCACTGGTGCTTGCCGCAGGCGTTCTGGAGCGCATTCTGCGATAAAATCAAAAAAAATGTTCTTTTTTCCGGGAAACCGGGCCGCCGGGGTGCTTTATTAATGTAAAGCCCCGGAACGGGCGTGTCGTAATATGGAAAAAGAAACCTTATATCGTTTTTATAAAGGCGAAGCCACCTCCGACGAACAGCGGCGTCTGATGGAGTGGCTCGATGCCGATCAGGAAAACCGGCGTATCTTCGACCGCGAACGCGGAATGTACAATGCATTGCTGCTGTTCGCTCCGGAGGAAAAGGCCGCGCGCGGCCGTCTGCTGAATTGGCGCCGTGTAACGAGGTGTGCCGTACAGGCGGCGGCCGTCGTTATATTGGCCGTCGGCATCGGTTGGGGATATGTTTCCTATAAGGAGCGGAGCTGGGCGAATCTTATGACCCGCGTGGCTGCGCCCGAAGGACAGCGCATCAATCTCACGCTGCAGGACGGTACCAATGTGTGGCTCAATTCGGGGGCCGAGATCGAATATCCGTCGCTTTTCGCAGGAAATTCCCGGCAGGTACGGCTTTCGGGCGAGGCGCTGTTCGATGTCAGCCGTGACACCCGCCGGCCGTTCGTGGTTGAGACGTTCGCCTGTAAGGTTGAGGTGCTCGGCACGCGCTTCAACGTCAATGCTGACGAGCGGCACGATGTATTCTCTACGGCGCTCATGCGCGGCAGCGTCCGGGTGAGTTCCATTGCCGACCCGCAGCAGCAGGTCGTGCTCAAACCCCACGAAAAAGTGCAGTTGAGCGGCGGGCAACTGTCGCTCCGTACGTCGGACGATCCCAACGAATATCTCTGGGCCGAGGGCCTTATTTCGGTGAGCGGTCGCAGTTTTGCAGATATACTCCACCGGTTCGAACACTGTTACGGCGTGCGTTTCGATGTGAAGCTCGACCGTATGCCCGATATTGAAGCGATGGGTAAGATCCGTATTTCGGACGGCATCGAACACGCCCTGCGCATCCTGCAGCGCAGTTGCTCTTTCCACTACGCATACGACCAAGAAACTAGCACGATAACCATATACTGACCGAACGTATAACTTTAAAACTTTGCCTGCCTATGAGATAATCCCGCATTCTATCTTTTGCCGTTATCCCGGAAAAGGAAGCCCGAAACTGTTGGAGCAGTTCCGGGCGGAAAGGACAACGGTCTCTCGCATGATTTGCGACTAACCAAAACTATTATCCTTTAATCTACAAAGATATGAAGAAAAAAAGTATCAGGCAATCAAAGAACCTGATAATCTCCCTTTTTGCTGCGTTTTTGTGCCTTGCCGCCGGGACCGTCCGGGCGCAGGCAGGCCGTGTGACTATTGATATGCAACAGGTGAAAATGACGCAGATAATGGATGAGATCGAAAAACAAACCAAATTTCTGTTTATTTACGACAAGAATATCAGCGTTGACCGCACGGCCAGCGTGCAGGTGCGCGAACAGCCGGTTGCCGAGGCTCTCGCGCAAATGCTCGCAGGCACCGATCTGACGTATGAGATCAACAGTTCGAACATCATTCTTTCGAAGCGTTCGGCGGATGCGGCGGCATCCTCATCCCTGCGCAATGTCGCGGGTGTGGTGCTCGATGCACACGGACAACCCATTATCGGCGCGTCGGTCGTTATCAAAGGTACGACGATCGGTATCAGCACCAATGTCGACGGCAGTTTCGGACTGCAGATTCCCGCTTCGGTGAAGGACCCGGTGCTCGTGGTCAATTATTTGGGCTGCGAACCGCAGGAGATCGCTGTGGGAAGCCGCGCCGATTTCCGTATCACGATGGTCGAATCGGCCGTCGCGCTGGATAACGTGGTGGTGACGGCCCTCGGTATCAAACGTCAGGAAAAGGCGCTCTCGTACAACGTCCAGCAGGTGAAATCCGAGGACATCGTTACGGTTAAGGACGCCAACTTCATGAACGCCCTCAACGGCAAGGTCGCCGGTGTGCAGATCAACTCCTCGGCGGCGGGCGTCGGCGGCGCGGCCCGCGTGGTGATGCGCGGTGCCAAATCGCTTTACAAGGACAACAACGCCCTCTATGTGATCGACGGTATTCCGATGTCGAACGTCAGCTTCGGCTCGAATGACGACGGCCTGCAGGGCAATTACATGGGGTCGGACGGCGTGGCGGACATCAACCCCGACGACATCGAGTCGATTTCGGTACTGACCGGCCCTTCAGCCGCGGCTCTCTACGGTTCGGACGCTGCCAACGGCGTGGTGCTCATCAACACCAAGAAGGGACAGGCCGACAAAACGTCGGTGACCTTCTCCAACAGCACCACCTTCTCGTCGCCTTTCGTGATGCCCCGCTTCCAGAATACCTACGGCAATGTTTCCGGGTCCTACCAGAGCTGGGGCGACAAAACCTTGCGCCGCTTCGATCCCGAAGGATTCTTCAACACGGGTTCGAACGTCAACAACTCCCTGACCTTCTCGACGGGTACGCAGAAGCACCAGACCTATTTTTCGGCCGCGACGACCAATGCCCGCAACATCCTGCCCAACAGCGGCTACAACCGCTACAACTTCACGTTCCGCGACGTCACCAAGTTCCTCAAAGACAAGCTGACCGTCGATCTGAGTGCGAGCTACATCCTGCAGGACAACAAGAACATGATCGCAGCGGGCAAATACTTCAACCCGCTGCCGGCGCTCTATCTCTTTCCGCGCGGCGACGACTTTGACAACGTGCGTCTCTACCAGCGTTGGGACGAATCGCGCAACCTCTATACGCAGGCATGGGATTACGGTTCGGGCGACATGTCGTTCCAGAACCCCTACTGGATCATGAATAAGATGATCAACCAGACTAAAAAGCGTCGTTATATGCTCAGTGCCAACCTCAAGTACGACGTAACCGATTGGCTCGACGTGACGGGCCGCGTCAAGGTCGATAACGCCGATATGGACATTACCGAGAAGCGCTATGCCGGCACCGACACCAACTTCGCGGGCGAGAAGGGTATGTATTCGATCATCAAGCGTAACGACCGTCAGATCTATGCCGATGCCATCGCCAACATCGATCTTACCTTCGCCGGGGACTACCACCTGAGCGCCAATGTCGGTGCGTCGCTCAAGGACGTCCGCATGGATTTCATGGGCTGGGGTGGCGACCTGCGCAAGATTCCCAACTTCTTCTCGATTACCAATATATCGACCACCAACTACAAGGAGCGTGAGGACGGTTCGCACATTCAGTCGCAGAGCATCTTCGCCAACGTCGAGCTGGCGTGGAAGAGTATGCTTTACCTGACCGTCACCGGCCGCAACGACTGGGAATCGGCTCTCGCCTTCTCGAAATACAAGTCGTTCTTCTATCCTTCGGTCGGACTTTCGGCCGTCGTTTCCGAGATGGTCGATATGCCGGAATGGTTCTCCTTCCTCAAGGTGCGCGGTTCCTATTCGGCCGTAGGCTCTTCCTATGCGGCCTACCTGACCAAACCCTACTATGATTACAAGGGACAGACGCACGAATGGGACTCGCTTCACCGCTTCCCCAACGAGAACCTCAAGCCGGAGAAGACCAAATCGTGGGAAGTAGGTCTCAATGCCCGTTTCTTCGGCGGCAAGCTCAACTTCGACGCTACATGGTACCGCTCGGATACCTTCAACCAGACCTTCGAATCGACCCCTTCGTCCACGTCGGGTTATTCGTCGGTACTCGTGCAGGCTGGTCAGGTCCGCAATTCGGGTCTCGAAATGCTGCTGAACTACCATAATACGTGGTGTGACTTCACATGGAACACGAGCGTGACCTACACGATGAACCGCAACAAGATCATCAGGCTCGCCAACGGTGTCATCAGCCCCGTCGACGGACAGCCTATCGATATGCCCTATCTGGAGAAGGCGACCCTCGGCGACGCCGGTTCGCCGCAGGTCATCCTCTACGAAGGCGGCACGATGGGCGACCTTTACATCAACCGCGAACTGCGCACCGACCTCAACGGAAACATTTATGTCGATCCGCAGACCAACAAGGTAGAACTGACCACCACCGAGCGCCGCAAGGTCGCCAGCCTGCTGCCCAAGGGCAATATCGGCTGGAGCAACAGCTTCGCATGGAAGGGGCTGAACCTGAATGTGATGTTCGCGGCCCGTCTGGGCGGTTCTGTCGTTTCGAATACCGAGGCGTTCCTCGACTACTACGGCGTTTCGGAGCGTTCGGCGGCGGCCCGCGAAGCAGGCGGCGTGCGGATAAACAACGGCATGGTCGATGCCCAGAATTACTATCAGACCATCGGTGCCGGCACGGGTGCCGGCGCATACTACATTTACGATGCGACCAACGTACGTATGCAGGAGTTGTCGCTGGCCTATACGCTGCCCAAGCGCTGGTTCCGTCAGAAGATGGCAATGACCGTTTCTCTCGTGGGCCGCAATCTGTGGATGATTTACAACAAGGCTCCGTTCGACCCCGAACTGACGCCCTCGACGGCCGACAACTTCCTGCAGGGCGTGGACTACTTCATGCTGCCCAGCTTGCGGAACATCGGATTTACCGTGAAGTTACAATTCTAAAATCCTGACCAAGATGAAAGCAAACACTATAATTCGTCGGTTCGGCCGTTTTGCGGCTTGTGTGGCCATGCTCGCCGCCGCGGCCTGCACCGGTAATTTCGAAGATTACAATACCAAACCTTTCCGCCCGTCGGACGACGACCTGAATGGCGACAACGTCGGCGTGGGCATTCTTTTTCCCGCGATGATGGAGTTCGTCACCCATTTTCAGGTCAATGCTTCGCAGATGCACGATGTGCTTGTGGCCGACGAACTGGGCGGTTACGCCTCTGCCGTGAAGTCCTACCAAGGACAGAACATCGCTACCTACAATCCGTCGGACAAATTCAACGACTATATTTTCGAGCAGACATTCGCCAATTTCTACGGCAACTACTTCAAGGTCGAGACCCAGACCGGCGGCGAGGGTCCCGTTTACCAGCTGGCCCGTATCCTGCGCGTGGCGGCCATGCTGCGCGTGACCGACGCCTACGGTCCGATTCCCTATTCGAAGATGCAGAACGGCACCTTCTCGGTGCCTTACGACAGCCAGCGCGATGTCTACATGGCGATGATCGACGATCTGGATGCGGCGATGGAGACGCTCTACACGTTCGCGTCGGCCGGAGACGGCATTCTGATGCGCGATTTCGATATCAGCTCTTTCAAGGGCGATTCGCGGCTGTGGGTGAGCTTCGCCAATACACTCAAACTGCGGATGGCCATTCGCATGAGCGGTGTGGAGCCGGAAGCGCGCCGCATCGCCGAAGAGGCTGTGCGCGATATGGCTACATACGGTCTGATAGACGCCAATGCCGAGAACCTGAGCTTCTCGTCCGATTCCCGTCAGAATCCGTTCTACACGCAAGCGACGAGCACCTCTTGGCAGGACCTGCGGTCGAACGCCAGCATCGTGATGTACATGAACGCCTACGAGGATCCGCGCCGGGCTTCCTATTTTTCGAAGTCGGGCTACGACGGGATCTACGTCGGTGTGCGTGCGGGCATTCAGAATGTGACGCCGACCGACTATGCGACCTACTCTTATCCGCTCTTCGCCGAAAAGGACCCCGTGCCGGTGATGTACGCTTCGGAAAGCTGGTTCCTGCGCGCCGAGGGCGCTCTGCTGGGCTGGACGATGGGCGACACGGCCGAAAACCTCTATAACACGGGTGTCAAAACCTCGCTCGAACTTTGGGGAAACGGCTCTTCGTACGAGACTTATATCGCTTCCGAAACGGCTCCCGCGCTCTCCTATGCGGATCCGCGCAACAAGCATAACGTTTCGGATTTCGGTACGGCCGTATCGGTCAAATGGGCTGACGACGGCAACGAACTGGAGCGCATCATCACCCAGAAATGGATCGCCAACCATATGATCGGCCACGAAGCATGGGCTGACGTGCGCCGGACGGGTTATCCCCGCCTGTTGCAGGTGGTCAACAACCTGAGCGGCGGCATGTGGGGCAATGTAGACAGCAGCAAGGGGATACGCCGCCTGCACTATCCCCAGTCGGAGTACGACAACAACCGCGAGAACGTACTCAAGGGCGTCGAATTGCTCGGCGGCAGTGACCTGCACGGCACCGATGTGTGGTGGGCGAAGAAATAAGACCTTAAAATGAAAATACCAAGTGTGATATGAAAAAGAAGATAATTTCCCTGATGATAGCGGTCCTCGCGGCCGGGGCCTTTGTCTCGTGCAGCGACTGGACCGAACCCGAAGCGCGGGACTTCACGCAGCACAAGCCCGCATCCTATTACGAGAATCTGCGTGCATGGAAAGCCGACAAGAGCCATCCAATCGCCTTCGGTTGGTTCGGCGGCTGGGACCCCACGGGGGCCACGACGGCGACCAGCCTGATGGGGATTCCCGACAGCGTTTCGCTGGTGGCCAACTGGGCGACTTTTTCCCTTACGCCCGAACAGATGGAAGAGGTTGTTCAGGTCAAGAAGCTGAAAGGTACCGACGTGGTCGTGACCATCCTGCTGACCAACGTCGGCGCCAAGGCGACGCCCGAAGAGGTGACCGCCGGTGTCGAGGATACATGGGAGCAGGTGCGCCTGATGCGCGAGTATTGGGGCTGGACGGACGATGCGGATGCCGCCCAGATCGAGGCGGCCATCCGCAAATACGCCAACGGGTTGGTCGACGAGGTGCTCAAGTACGGCTATACGGGTCTCGACCTCGACTATGAACCCGGTTTGGGGTCTTACCACAACGGCAATATCGTGATGAATCAGTCCCAGCAGGGCGATATCTATGCCGGCACCTCCCCCTCGCAGCGTACGACGTGGTTCGTCGATGAATGCTCCAAACGTCTCGGCCCGAAATCGGGAAGCGGCAAACTGCTGATCGTTGACGGACTGGTGTCGTCGATGCCTAAGGAGACAATCGAATGCTTTGATTACTATATTCTGCAGACATACGCTTTGACAGCCCAGTCTTCGCTGGATTCCTACCGTTTGGCCGGGCTGGTCAACGCCTTCGGTGACATAATCGACGAGGAGACCATCACCAACCGCACTCTTGTTACCGAGAATTTCGAACCCGAAGCGATGTGGAAATACGGCGGAACGAGCTGTCGCCTTCCGGACGGGACCTACACCAATTCGCTGCAGGCCATGGCGCTCTGGCAGCCTGCCAACGGATTCCGCAAGGGCGGCATCGGTGCTTACCAGATGCAGAACGACTTCAAGAACGATTGTTACAAGTATTTCCGTGCCGCCATCAACGCCATGGACAAGTTGGAAAAGGGCGGAACGGAAGCTGACGACCAGCAATAATAAAACCGAATGAGATTATGAAAAATATGCTGAATATCCGCACCTGCCGGGCCTTATTCGCAGGTGCGCTGCTGACCGGTCTCGTTACCGGCTGCGACAATGCCGATCTCGGTGCGCTCGATAATGCCGCCTATATCAAGGAGGCTCAGAAAGCGTCGAGTACGACCGTCAAGGTCGAGGATGACGGCGGTAAGACTTCGCTTACCGTTCGTCTGGGCGGCAAGGGCGATACAGAGACCGCTTTCCGCTTCGAGATGAATCCCGACGTGCTGGAGCGTTATAATGCACTTAACGGAACTTCGTACGTACAGCTGCCGGAAACCTGTTTTGAACTGCCTGCCGATCCTGTCATAGTTCCGGCCGGCGAAGTGGCTGCCGCACCTGCACAAATCGACATCCTGCCCTTCACCGAAGAGATGGACGATTCGGGTTCTGTCTACGCTCTGCCCGTGACGCTGCGCTGCGTAAGCGGCGGTATGAAGATGTTGGGCGATGCATCCGATTTCCTGATCGTCTGCGAGCGCAAGAAGATTATTCCCGTTCCGATCTTCAATAGCGAATACCGGACCGGAGGCTTCAGCAAACTGAACCGTGTGATGCTGAACATGAAGGATGCGCCCATCACCTTCAATGCCTATACCATCGAGTTCAAGATGTACAAAGAGGAGTTCACGGCCCGTAACTACATGATCGTCGGTTTCGACAACGGCGAGGGAAATATCAACAACCGTATGTGGGTCCGCTTCGAGGCTTCGTCCACCACTTCGGATGTGGTGAATCGCTGGATGCAGATGAACACCATGGCCCAGCCCGGCCAAACTGCCGTGACGCCCTGCGAGGCGAAGAAGTGGCAGCATGTGGCCATCGTCTTCGACGGCGCTGCGACGAGCCTTTACCTCGATGGTGAGCAGGTCGTACAGAAATCGGCTCCGCGCAATACCGTTACGTTCAAGTATTTTGCCCTGCTGCCGCAGCCCAGCTACTGCAATACGACCATCTCGTTCAGCGAAGTGCGCCTGTGGAACGTGGCCCGCACCTCCACTCAGCTCAAGAACAACGTGAATAACGTCGATCCCAAGAGCGAAGGCCTGCTGGGCTACTGGAAGATGAACGAGGGGCACGGTTACACGTTCGAAGACGCCACGGGCAACGGCAATACCGCCGAATGCGAATATTCGACTGCCGGCGACTTGTGGGATCCGCAGTCTTACGGCCCTGCGACCGGATTGGAATGGGCGCCCGACATGGACAATATGTAGTTTTGCATCGTTCGTCCTTTTTTGCTAATTTAGAACCGAGTTAATGGAGCGCAGGGGCCCTGCAATACGCCCCTGCGCTTTTTCAGCGATAAAAACTACTGGAATATGGAAAAAAGACTCTTTCTGCTCGGCGGACTGGCCGCCGTCGCTGCGACGGGATGCGCCCGGCAGTCCGAAGCGCCGGCCCGTCCGATGAACATCCTCTATATCATGACCGACGACCATACGGCGCAAATGATGAGCTGTTACGATACGCGTTACGCTTCGACGCCCAATCTCGACCGCATCGCCGCCGAGGGCGTGCGTTTCACCAACAGTTTCGTCGCCAATTCCTTGAGCGGTCCCAGCCGCGCCTGTATGCTTACGGGCAAGCATTCCCACAAAAACGGTTTTTACGACAACACGACCTGCGTCTTTGACAATACGCAGCAGACTTTCCCCAAGCTGTTGCAACAGGCCGGATACGAAACGGCCGTCGTCGGCAAATGGCATCTCGAAAGTCTGCCCACCGGGTTCGACCATTGGGAGATCGTTCCCGGACAGGGCGATTACTACAATCCCGATTTTATCCGCCAGACGGGTGATACGGTGCGTTCCGAAGGGTATATAACCAACCTTATTACCGACAAGAGTCTCGATTGGCTGCGTTCGGGGCGTGATCCGGAGAAACCTTTCTGCCTGCTGGTGCATCATAAGGCCCAGCACCGCAATTGGATGGCCGACACCTGCAATCTGGCGCTTTACGAAGAGCTGGACTTTCCGCTTCCCGATACTTTTTTCGATGATTACGAGGGACGTCCGGCCGCCGCAGCGCAGGAGATGAGCATTATGAAGGACATGGACCTGATCTATGACCTCAAAATGTGGCGGCCCGATAAGCGGAGTCGCCTGAAAGGCACCTACGAAGCGTTTGTCGGGCGGATGAATCCCGAACAGCGGGCGGCATGGGACCGGTTCTATACGCCGCTGATCGAAGAATTCTACCGCCGAAATCCGCAGGGACGCGAATTGGCCCAATGGAAATTCACGCGTTACATGCGCGACTATATGAAAGTGCTCAAATCGCTCGATGACAATGTCGGCCGCCTGCTGGATTATCTCGACGAGTCGGGGCTGGCCGAAAACACGCTGGTGGTCTACACTTCCGATCAAGGCTTCTACATGGGTGAGCACGGCTGGTTTGACAAGCGTTTCATGTACGAGGAGTCGTTCCGCACGCCGTTGGTGATGCGTCTGCCGGGCGGTGCCCGCGGCGACATCGTCGAAATGGTGCAGAATATCGACTATGCGCCGACATTCCTCGAACTGGCCGGAGTGCCCGTGCCCGACGACATACAGGGTGTTTCGCTGCTGCCGTTGCTGCGGGGCGAACATCCTGCTGGCTGGCGGCGCTCGTTGTACTACCATTTCTACGAATATCCGGCCGAACACATGGTCAGGCGCCATTACGGCGCGCGTAACGACCGCTGGAAGCTGATCCACTTCTACAATGACATCGACCAATGGGAGCTTTACGACCTGCAGGAAGATCCGCACGAACTGCGGAACCTTTACGGCCTGCCGGAATATGCTGCGCCCCGGCGGGAAATGACGGAGGAGCTGGTGCGCCTGCAGACTCAGTACGGCGATACGCTGGCTCTGCGCAGGAACGGACGTGTAACGGCCGCAAACGGCAATTGATCGTGACCGGGCGCATGACACTTGTTCGCATTTATACTGCGTTGGCTGTGGGAATGTGGCTCATGGCCTGCACCGGGCCTGCGCCGGATGAACGGCCCGTGCTGATTCCCGCTCCGCAGAAAACGATATGGGGCGACGGGACCTACCGGCTCCCTGAACGGTTGCAGTTGGGCATCGCCGATACGGCTCTCATCGCCGCGGCCGGCTACGTGAACGAGGTGCTGGCGCCCTATGGCACTGTCGCCGTAGATCGGTGCGACCGGGGAGATATCGTGTTGGAACTCGATTCGGCCGCCTTGCCGCCTGAAGGGTACCGCCTGTCGGTGACGCACGCCGGCGTACGGATCGGGGGCGGTTCCTACCGGGGCGTCGTCAATGGCATCGCCACGCTGCGGCAGCTGCTGCCAGCGAAAGCCGGAAGCGGAGCGAAGATTCCTTATGCGGAGATCGCCGATCGGCCGGCGTTCGGATGGCGCGGCGTGATGCTCGACGTGAGCCGGCACTTTTTCGACAAAGAGGAGATTTTTACGCTGCTGGACCAGATGGCCCGGCTCAAGCTCAACAAATTTCATTGGCATCTGACCGACGATCAGGGCTGGCGGATTGAGATTCCGTGTTATCCCGAACTTACGCAAGAGGGGGCATGGCGGCTTTTCAACCGGCAGGACACGTTGTGCATGGGCCGCGCGGCGCGGGAACAAAACGACGATTTCCTGCTTCCCGTCCGGCGGCTGCGGACCGATGGCGCCGACACGCTTTACGGGGGATATTATACACGGAAGGATATCCGCGAGGTGGTGGCCTATGCCGCGGTTCGAGGTATCGACGTGATTCCCGAAATCGACATGCCCGGCCATTGCTTGCAGGCCATCGACAGCTATCCGTGGCTGGCCTGTTTCGGACGCGGTTCGTGGGGGCAATCCTTCTCCTCGCCGCTGTGCGTGGGCAAGGACCGGACGCTGGCGTTCTGCGAAAGTGTCTGGGAAGAGCTTTTCGAACTTTTCCCCTATGAATATGTTCACATGGGCGGCGACGAGGTCGATAAGAGCAACTGGAAACGTTGTCCCGACTGTCAGACCCGTATGCGTGCCGAAGGGTTGCCCGACGAAGCGGCTCTGCAGGCGTGGTTCATGCATCGTATGCAGCGCTTTTGCGAAGCCCGCGGACGCCGCATGATCGGCTGGGACGAGATACTGGAAGGCGGAGCCGTTCCCGGCGCCACGGTCATGTGGTGGCGGCCGTGGGAACCGCAGTCCGTGAGTGTGGCCACCCGGCAGGGCTGTGAGGTCGTCCTCTGTCCGCAGGCGTGGTTCTATTTCTCGCTGGAAGAGGACGCGAACTCGCTCGCGCGCATCTGTCGCTTCGATATGCTGCCGGACTCGCTGTCCGATGCGCAGAAAAGACAGATCAAAGGCGTGCAGGGCAACCTCTGGACCGAAAAAATCCCCACGTGGTCCCGTGCGGAATATATGTTTTACCCGCGCCTGCTCGTTCTGGCCGAGAAAGGGTGGACCGAACCGGGCAAGTTCGACGAGGACGCTTTCATGTCGCGGCTGCTGGACTATTGCCGACGGCTGGATGACGAGGGTGTCAACTATCGGATTCCGTCGCTGACGAATTATCATGCTGTCAGCGTCTTCACCGATTCGGTCCGGACTGCCGTCGTCTGTCCGCTGCCCGGTGCCGTTTTGCGCTATACACTTGACGGCTCGGTGCCGACCGTAAACTCGCCGCGTTACGACGCCCCGCTGCTTATCCGTGACGATTGTACGCTGCACATCCGGCCCTACCATGCCGACGGCCGTACGGGCGACTGGATAACCGTCCGCTATGAGAAGCAGGATTATGCGCGGCCTTTGGAGCCGCGGGACACTGAACCCGGTTTGTGCGTCGATTGGTACTTCCGCCGTTTTCCCGGTTGCGACGCGATCGGCGTTCCGGAGACTCTTTACGCTGCCGGCGGCCGTTGTGTCGTCGATTCGGTCTGTTTCCCTCGTGCGGCTGCCGGCCGCCGGGCCGTCGGGATGATTTTCCGGGGGTATATCGACATTCCGGCAACCGGGATCTACACCTTTGCGCTCGCTTCCGACGACGGCGCCATCCTGCGTATCGGCGGCAGGGTGGTGGTTGATAACGACGGAGAACATCCTCTGCTCGAAAAAAGCGGACAGGTTGCGTTGTCTGCGGGCCTGCATCCGCTCGAACTGCGCTATTTCGATTACAACGGCGGCGAGATTCGTCTTGTCCTGCTCGGCGACGACGGTGCCCGCCACCCGCTCGATACCGACCTGCTCCGCCACGATCCGTGAGGATTGTACTTTCGGTTTAAAGTCGTGTGATTGTCAATGCGTGTGCGAATTGTTTGCAGGAAGCTAAAAAACAAGGGGTCGCAATATTTTGCAACCCCTTGTTTACAATAGTGGAGAATACGAGAGTCGAACTCGTGACCTCTTGCATGCCATGCAAGCGCTCTAGCCAACTGAGCTAATCCCCCAATGCAGGTGCAAAGATAATCGGATTTTTTTATTTCTGCAATTTACGCTCGGAAAAAATCGCCGAAAATGAATTTTTACCGTAAAATCCGCCGCAGATCCGCATCCGGATCGTATCTGGACTGCGGGCAGAGCCGTTCTGGGCTGCATCAGGTGCGCATTCAGATGCGTTTATGGCGGTATTCGGACCGCATACCGAGCCGCATCAACTGTGGCGGGATAGCTTCTGAACGGCATCCGAGCTGTAGCCGGCCTGTATACAGAGCTGCATTAACCGTAGCGAGACTGCATCCGAACTGCGTCCGAACCGCATCCGATCTGTAGTCGGACTGCATGCAAGCCGCATAGGGAACTGCATTGACGGCCCTCGCCGGATATGTCGCCGGAAATACCGCCGGCTCATCGTTGACGGTTCCCGGCGTCGCCGGGGCATATGAAATCTCCGATTTTTGCGTTATTGAATAGAGCCGGGCCATGAAAACGATTCGGAAAGCAAGGATCGGAACGGCTGTTGCACTGATGTTCGGCATTGCAGCTTCGGCCGGCAGCCTGCGGCGACTGAAAAACAGCATACTATGAAAGCAATCGAACTGACGACAACGGAATTCCAGAAGCGGATTTATGACTTCCGCGCCAATCCGGAATGGAAATACGAGGGCGATCTGCCTGCCGTAATCGATTTTTACGCTCCGTGGTGCGGTCCCTGCGGGATGATGGGGCCTGTTATGGAGTCGCTGGCCGAAGAATATGCCGGGAAGGTCCGCATATATAAGGTGAATGTGGACAAGGAAAAACGGCTTGCGGCGATATTCCGCGTGCGGAGCATTCCGACGTTCCTGTTTATTCCCATGTCCGGTGAACCGAAGCACGCCAACGGAGCCATGGAGATCGCCCAAATGCGCCGGATCATCGACACCACGCTTCTCGAACACTGAATCGGTCCACGGCCGCAAGGACACACGGTATGAAGACATGCTTCTTGCCTTTTATGACTTTGCGGGGGGGGGCAGCAGCAGGCTGCGCCTGCTCTGCATAAAACCCTCCGCCTTGTTGCGATGGATGCCGTTCGGACGCGGGACCTGTTCTTGCGAACGCTTCTCGAAGCCCTTTCACCCATATGCCTGCTGTCGGAACCAGCGTATGCGGCATTTTGGTTGCCGGAAACGGGAGATATGCTCTGAAATAAGAAACAGCCGGAATTTCCGGCTGTTTCTTATTGAACTGTAACGAATTTTCAGGGACAGCATCCTTCCGGGATTGACGCCCTTCCGGAACAGGCTTCCCTCAGCATCAGCATCCTGCCGGAATTCGCGTCCTTCTGTAGCTGCGCCTTTCGCAGCTGCATTCTCCTGCTTTTGCATCCTCGCTGAATCTGCATCCTGCCGGGTGTCGCGCTGTCCTTCGGGGGAGGGCCTGCGGACGCACTTTCTGCTGCGTCCCGCACGTGGTCCGGCCTGCCGTCCTCGCAGTTTCTCGTCCCGCAATTTTCCGTGATCCGGCCTGCCGTCCTCGCAGTTTCTCGTCCCGCGATTTTCCGTGGCTCGGTCTTCCGTTACTCTATCTCCCAAGTCGCGCCCGAATGCAGCAACTCGTCCACCGAGTGGATTTTGCTCTGGGCTTTGACCTCCTCGACCTGCCGGGCGACCTCGCGGTCGTAGACCGTGGCGTCCTCGACGGCCCGGATTACACCCAAGGCGACGGGATAGTCGGGGTACTTCATCGCCGCCAGCATCGAGTGGAGCGTCGTGTCGCGCTGGTGGGCGTCGTGCGTCAGCACGTCGTCCAGCGTGTAGCCGTCCTCTCCGACGGTTACGACCTTCAGCTTCATGTTCTCGAAGACGATGCCCTTCTGCTTGTCGGCTCCGAACAGCATCTTCTCGCCGTGGCGCAGCGTTACGGTGCGCTCCGCACGCGTGGCTTTGTCCGCGGCGAATTCCCCGTGGGTCTTGTCGTTGAATATCACGCAGTTTTGCAGCACTTCGACTACCGACATGCCTTTGTGCATCGCGGCGGCCACCATGCACTCCTTCGAAAGTCCCACCTCCATGTCCACCGACCGGGCGAAGAACGTGCCCTTAGCGCCGATCACCAGTTCGCCGGGGTTGAACGGCTTCTCGACCGTGCCGTAAGGCGAGGTCTTGGTGATCTTGCCCAGCTTCGAAGTGGGGGAGTACTGGCCTTTGGTCAGGCCGTAAATCTCGTTGTTGAACAGAATGACGTTGAGGTCCACGTTGCGGCGGATGGCGTGGATGAAGTGGTTGCCGCCGATGGCCAGCGAGTCGCCGTCGCCCGTGGTGACCCAGACGTTGAGCCGCGGGTTGGCGACCTTGACGCCCGTCGCCACGGCGTTTGCGCGGCCGTGTACGGAGTGGAACCCGTAGGTTTTCATGTAGTAGATGAAGCGCGACGAGCATCCGATGCCCGACACGAACGTGAACATGTTGTGCGGCGTGTCGGTGGCGTCGGCTATTTCGGGCAGCGCGCGCTGCACGGCGTTGAGGATGGCGTGGTCGCCGCATCCGGGGCACCAGCGTACCTCCTGATCGCTTTTGAAATCCGCTGGGGTGTATTTGTATTCTGCCATGGCGTTACTTCAATAAGGATTCGAATTTTTCTTTCAGTTCTATGACCGTAAAGGGCAGGCCCTCGCATTTGTTGTACTGTTCGTAGCGGAACTCCTGCAGGTTTTGGCGCAGGTAATTGGCGAACTGGCCTTCGTTCAGCTCGCAGACGACGATCCGGCGGAACTTCGCGAAGATGTCGCGCACGCCGTGCGGCAGCGGGTTGATGTAGTTGAAATGTGCGAGCGACACGCGTTTGCCCTCGGCGCGCATCTGATCGACGGCGTTCTGCAGGTGTCCGCGCGTTCCGCCCCATCCCACGACGAGCAGGTCGCCTTCCGGGTCGCCCCATACGGTTTGTGCGGGAATGTCGTCCGCGGCTTTGGCCACCTTCGCGGCGCGCGTCGAGACCATCTTCTGGTGGTTGGCCGGATCGTGCGAGATGCAGCCCTTCACGCAGTCTTTTTCCAGACCGCCCACGCGGTGCTCCAGTCCCACCTTGCCGGGGAACGCCCAGCCGCGGGCCAGCTTTTCGTCGCGCACGTAGGGCATGAATCCGCCTTCGGGCGCGTCGTCTACGATCGGCGGCTGGATCGCCGGGTAGTCCTTCATCGAGGGAATGCGCCACGGCTCCGAGCCGTTGGCGATGAAGCCGTCGGTGAGCAGGATCACGGGTGTCATGTGCTCCATCGCCAGCCGTCCTGCCTCGAACGCATAGTGGAAACAGTCGCTGGGCGACGATGCCGCCACGACGATCACCGGGCACTCTCCGTTGCGGCCGTAAAGGGCTTGCGAGAGGTCGCTCTGCTCGGTTTTGGTCGGCAGACCCGTCGAGGGGCCTCCGCGCTGTACGTCCACGACCACCAGCGGCAGCTCGGTCATCACGGCCAGTCCCAGCGCTTCGCTCTTGAGCGAGAGTCCGGGACCCGACGTGGTCGTCACGGCGAAGTTGCCGGCGAACGCCGCGCCGATGGCGGTGCAGATGCCCGCTATCTCGTCTTCGGCCTGCACGGTCTTCACGCCGAGGTCCTTGCGCTTGGCAAGCTCTTCGAGGATGACCGTCGCCGGAGTGATCGGATACGAACCGCAGAAGAGCGGCAGACCGGCTTTCTCGGCGGCGGCGCACAGGCCCCATGCCGTCGCCACGTTGCCGTTGACGGTGCGGTAGGTGCCCTTTTCGAGCGGCGCCGGGGCTACGGTGTAGGTGTTGGCGAACTGATGGGTGTTGGCCGCATAGTTATAGCCCGCGTCGATCGCCAGCTTGTTGGCTTGGGCCACGACCGGATTTTTCCGCGCGAATTTGGTCTCCAGATATTTGTATGCGTACGCTTCGGGGCGGTCGAAGAGGTAGAAGCAGATGCCCAGCGCGAACATGTTCTTGCACTTGACCACGGCCTTGTTGTCCAGTCCGGTCTCCTTGAGTGCTTCGCGCGTCATCGACGTGATGTCGGGGATGACGACGTTGTATTCGTTCAGTTCAAGCTCCGCGATCGGGTCGAGCGTGGCGAATCCCGCTTTCCTGAGATGCTCTTCGGTGATCGAATCGCCGTCGATGATCACCGTCGCGCCCTGCTTGAGCCATTTGCGGTTGGCCTTGAGCGCTGCGGGGTTCATGGCTACGAGCACGTCGCAGTAGTCGCCGGGGTTGAGTTCGCGGTGACTGCCGAAGTGTACCTGAAATCCCGATACGCCGGCCACGGTTCCCTGCGGCGCACGAATTTCGGCGGGGTAGTCCGGAAAGGTCGAGATGCCGTTTCCGAGCAGGGCCGAAGTGTCTGAAAAGAGCGTACCCGTGAGCTGCATGCCGTCTCCTGAGTCTCCTGAGAAGCGAATCACGACATCCTGCAACTCCCGTACATTGGTTTTCTCCATGTCTTGTTTCGGATTAGTAGGGTTTAGAAAAACAATATTGCAAATATATAAATTTATTGTCAGTTTGTTCCCCGGAGACGACTTTTTTCGGGGCTTTCCTGCGGCTTTTTTGCGGGGCGTTTCGGTTTTTCGGTGATAATATGTGCGTATTCGGCGTATTCCGGCTTTTGTTTCGTTCGGAAAACGCCCGTTTCTGCATGAATCCGAAAGCGGGGAGTTTTTTAAATTTTTTTGGAATGCCGCCGTCCAGTGTCGAAGAACGGGAAGGCGTGATCCGTATGAATCATGCGAAGGCGCTTGCTGTTGTGTTGGACTGTTGATTTGTTTCGATACTCAGACCGCCGGGCAAAGCAGCCCGGCGGTTTGCGTATTATGGTCATGGCAGGGTCGGAACGGTTCCGGCCGGCGGAAAATCCCGCAGCTTCTTTTTGCCGCGTAATTGTGCGGCTGGGGTTGAGGAGTATCCTTCCGCCGGACGGGTGGTCGGCGATCGGAGCGTTTACCTTGTTCTGTTCCGGACGTAAATGAACTTCTGCTCTTTGTTTGCAGACAGTCGTTCTTCGGTTTCGATCGCCTCGGAGAGGGCTTTCACCAGCAGCGAAAGTTTTTTGTAGCCGTAGTTGCGGGGGTCGAAATCGGGCATTTTCTTGGTCAGGACACTGCCGACGATGCCGAGGAATGCCCAGCCGCTGTCGTCGGCGGCGTCTTCTATGGTATTGGCGAGCAGGTCTTTGAAATCGTCGTCTATCGGACGGATGATCGACTGGGACTGAGCCGGGTCCTGCATCTGGGACTGAGCCGTAACCTGAGGCTGCTCCGAAGCGGGAACCACACCCGGAGTCTGTCCCGGAGCCGGAGCGGTTTTTTTGCCTGCGGCGGCTTCCGGCGTTCCGGGGGCCTGCGTGTCAGATGTCTGACGTCTTTTGGCGGTTGTCTTTTTTTGTGCGGCTTTCGCTGCCGGTGTCTGTGTCGCAGCCGGAGCGGGACCCGGTGCAGGCGCAAGTGCCGGCGTCGGAGCGGCAGGCTGTCCGAGAATCTCGACGTAGATGAATTTGTCGCAAGATTTGATGAACGGTTTCGGCGTTTTCTTTTCGCCGAAGCCCAGCACCTCGCGGCCCGATTCGCGGATGCGGCTTGCCAGACGCGTATAGTCGCTGTCGCTCGATACGATGCAGAAGCCGTTGACCGACTCCTTGTGCAGGATGTCCATCGCGTCGATTATCAGCGCCGAGTCCGTTGCGTTCTTGCCTGTGGTGTAGGCGTACTGTTGGATCGGGGTGATCGAGTTTTCCAGCAGTACGCTTTTCCATGCCGCGAATTTCGGATCGGTGAAGTCGCCGTAGATCCGCTTGATCGTCGGCGTTCCGTAATTGGCTATTTCGTCGAGTATGTCTTTGATTTTCCGGTGTGAGATATTGTCCGCATCGATCAGCACCGCGAATTTTTTATCGGAGAGTTCCATATTGGGTCGTCTTTGTTTCCGGCAAGATACGAATTTTTTCCTCAGATTGTTGCTCCGGCCGGACCGTTCCGGTCTTTTCGGCTTGTTTTGTTCTGTTTGTTCTGTTTTTCAGCTGCCGTTTCGCTGCCTTTTCTGCGGTGCTTCCGCATTTCCTCATCGTTCCCGTTCCGAACTTTCGGCTCCGGCCTTTTCGGAGCCTGTCCCGGCTTCTCCCGGATCTGCCTCGATTCTTCTCTGATTCCTGCCCGGTCCTTTCCCGGCCCCACCCACACGAATGCCTCTCCCCTCGGATTTTTACGGCGTGAATTTTTTGCGGGCCTTCGGTGCTGGCCGGCGGGCCGCCGTTATCGGATCGAATTCATCCGGATGCTCGCCTTGACCAGCGCGATCGCGCGGATGCGGCTGAGCGCAACCTCCTTGTCGGCGTGGTGGGGATTCTGGCTGACGAGTTTGACGTAACCCTCGCGGTCGGATTTCTGGATGTATTTCACCGTGACGTACTCTTCACCGTCGATGTCGATCGACAGCAGGTACATGTCGCCCCAGAATATGTCGTCGATGTTGCCCAGCTGCTTGTACAGCACGATGTCGCCGCTTTTGAGCAGCGGATACATCGAGTCGCCCACTATATATATCGCGCCGTCGCATTTCGGCAGGTTGGGGATGTGGATGAAGTTCACGGGTTTGGCCTGCGCCTGATCCGTGAACAGCGGCACCAGTCCCGCCGTCCCCTCGATCGAGTAGAGCGGCACGCTCTGCAGCGGCAGCGAATTGTCCGTGCGGAGTCTGTAGGCCGTCAGGTCGGGTTCGGCATTGAACATGTTGCCTTTGCCGCTCTCCAGCCATTCGGGGTTTACGTTCAATTCCTGAACCAATATGTTGCGGTTCCGGGCCGAGAGTCCGGCTTTCCCCGTTTCGATCATCGAAAGGGCCGCTTTGCCGATGCCAAGATGCTGAGCCAATTGTTCTTGCGTCATGCCCAGCTGTTTTCGTATCAATTTTACCCGCGTGTTCATAGCTTTTAATCGGAAAATTTTATATCAAAAAATTGTATTTTTCGATTGGAAATTCAAATTTTGAACCTATATTTGTGCTGTAAAGTTAAACAATTTATTTGTGCATGCAAATTATTTTGCAAAAATCCTGCTAATTATCAACTATGTATTCGGTTTCACCTGAACTTTATCAAGAGGTGGCGGCGCGTTTGGCGGATGCTGTCGACGGGGAAAACTACTTTTCGGGATCGCTCGCATTCCGTTTCGGCGATACGGACTGCCGTTTTACGGCGTCGGTCATCGTCTACCGGACGCGGCTCTCGCAGCCCGAAGGCGATGCGGAGCCTGTTTCGGACCTCGTGCCCGTATGGTGGGAGTTTCACACCTTCTCGGCGGAGGGCGAAATGCTGAACGATTTCGATTTTTCCGAGATGAAGCGCTTTGTCTGATCCCTGCCGTGGGCATGTCCTGCCGCCGGTGTGGGCAACCGCCCGATCCCCGCTTTGCATCGGGCCGCTCCCCGGCCGCAGGCCGTGCGCCCTCCGGCTCCCCGCCTCGTTCGTTCCGGCATTTACCCTTCCTTGGCGCGGCGCAGCCCGCCGGAACGCTCTTTTTCTCTCCGAACCTCCCGCCGCGGCGCCGCGCATGGGTTCAAAATTTCTACAAATGGTCTTGAAATCCAAATTGTCCTCTGCGGAAGCCGATTCCGCAGAGGTTTTTGTTCCGGCCGGCATTCTTGCTCCGGATTATCCTGCGAATTCTCTCGCCGGCGAATTTTTGCTCCGTGATCCGCTTTCCGGCGATCCGCTTTCCGGTGCATCACTTCCCGGTGATCTGCTCCCCGGTGATCTGCTCCCCGGCGAACTTCTCCCCGGTTCCGATGTTTTGGCTTCCGGTGCTTGCGGCTCACGTGGTTGCGGCACCGGTTCCGCTTCGTCCGGTTTCGCGCCGTCTGATTCCGTTCTTCCCAATTCTGCGCCGTCGGATTTCGCTCCTTCCGGTTCTGCTCCTTCCGGTTCTGCTCGCTCTGCTTCCGCCTCCTTTTCCTCGCTTTCCGGCGTCACCTCGGCAGTTTCCGGCCCGGCCGACCTTCCTCCGTTCGAGCGGTTCGCCCTCGGAGTCTATCCCTTTTTGGAGTTGCAGCCTTTCCACCGGGCCTATTACCGCGTGCTCGAAGCTTTCGCCGCGGGCCGTGTCCGGCGGCTGATCGTCACCATGCCGCCCCAGCACGGCAAAAGCGTCGGCGCCACGACCCTGCTTCCGGCCTATGTGCTGGGGCTGGACCCCGATCAGCGCGTGGCGATCGCCTCCTATTCCGGGGCGCTGGCGTCGAAATTCAACCGCCGTGTCCAGCGTATCATCGAGTCGCGCGAGTACGCCGCGTTCTTCCCCGCGACGACCATCAAGCAGGGTTCCAAGCCGCCCAGCTATATCCGCACGGCCGACGAGGTCGAGATCATCGGCTGCCGGGGCGGTCTGCTTTCGGTGGGCCGCGAAGGTTCGCTCACGGGCAACCGCGTCGATTGTTTTATCCTCGACGACCTCTACAGAAAGTAATCAATTTTGTCGCAAAATATCGTAAAAAACATTATATTTGCACAAAAGATTGATTATTAGCGTTATGGAGAAATCGAAACGAGTTGTGGGTTATGCCCGTGTATCGACGGAAGCGCAAGACATCACCCGTCAGGTTGAACTTATTACGGCCTATTGTACCGAACGAAATTATCATCTGATCAAAATCATTCAAGAGAAGATTTCGGGAGCCAGAAAGGACAGAAAGAGTATTAATGAACTGTTAGAGGTGGACGACACCGTTGCAGACATGATTATCGTTTCTGAACTCTCCCGTTTATCGCGTGAAGACGATATATTATCGGTTCTTTCTACTATCAATGAATTATTGAAACAGGGTGTCGATATTCTGTTTTTGGACAAGCAAGACCGCATTTATAAGGCTGGAACTGTTCTGTCTCTTTATGACATCATCACGCTGTCGGTAGAGGCCAAAGCAAGCGCCGATGAACGCTACAAGATTGCAGGACGGATGCAGACGGGTTTACGCTCCAAATTGTCCGAGTTTACGAATATGTTTACAGGCGGGACTGTTCCATTCGGTTATAAAGTCATTCATAATCCTGATTATAAATTAAACCTTACCCCGAAAAATCTGCTTGTTGTAGATGCCCAAGAAGCCGAAGCGGTAAAATACCTTTTTCAGCAACTAATCGACGGCAATACGATTCGCCAGACCGTGAGAGTTTACAACAAATTATATCCTTATAAACTCTCTTATTCTGGCATTTGCCGCATTATCCGCAATCCCAAATACAAAGGTGAGATTTATCGACGAGGTAAATTGTACGGGACGATTCCAGAATTGCAAATCATTACACCAGAGGTTTTCGACAAGGCCAACAAACAGATGCGTGAAAACAATCTGTTTCAAAGCAATGCTCCTAAATACTATAATCCGCTGAAAGGTCTTATCTTTTGTCCTTGCGGATGCAGTTTGTATATGAAGCCCAACCACAACAGCTATTTGATTTATCGTTGTTCAAGTTCCTATAACGATAAACAGCGGTGTGAGAATTTCGGCATAAAATGCTCTTATGTCCTTTCTGCTGTCTGGACATGTGTAAAGGAAACCTTGCACACCGAGGAATACAAGCGTTTCAATACGGAGCGGGCAAATGAATTGCAGGGGATAAACAAACAGATTCGGGAAACAATCACCCGAAAAGTCAATAACGTTGATGAACTGAAAACGCAATCGGCATCGTTGATTGCCAAAATCAAAAAACTGAATAACGATGACCTTATCAACGAATTGGAAACCGATTATAACGTACTTTGCAAACAAATCAAGCAAATTGAGCAGGAAATTTCCGAACTGAACGGACAGATAGCCGAAAACGATGCCGAAATAAAACGGAGCGTGGAACAGAAAGATTTTAGCGAAATGGAGCAATCCGCCTTATATAAGGAGAAATTGCAAAAGGTCGTTTATCACTCGTTATCTGCTATGCGTGGCATTTTGGAGATTGTCTTTAAGAACGGCATGATACGTTATGTACTGATTAAAAAGCATCGTAACGGGGGTGTCTTTCTGTTGCCAGAGTTCTGGACGGTGGATATATCCCGTGCCGTGATAATCGTTCCGACACATCCCAGCGTAGACCCAGAACATCCCTATACGCTTTTGCCTACAATTCCCAGAGAATACACCTTTGACACTATCATTACCGAGCGGGATATGGATGAATACCGCATCACCGTATCGTGACGCCCTGCTTTATTCAAATCGAGGGGTGGGAATATTTATAGTTCCCGCCCCTCTCCCTTTCATTTGCGATTATCCGAGATACTGATTCAGCAAATCAAAGGTAGCCTGCTCTCGGCTCTGATTCTCTTCTTTGTGAGGATTCATAATTTCATCCGCCTGCTCCCGTGTCAGCTGGTTGATTTTCTCTTCCATTTGAGCGGTAAAAGCGACAGGATCGTCTGCATGGGCAAACTTGGTGATTATGTGTGCAATCAAATACTTTTTGGCGAGAAAAGCATCGAGAAATTTCCTTTGTGCCGCATTATACCACTTGATACTGCGTTGAAACCATCCCGTATCTTCAAATTCTTTGGGCAGTTTATTGCTTTTCAGACTCTCCACCAAAGTTTTAGGCTTGAGCGTATTACCGCCTAAACACCACAGCGAGATAGTCGCCAGCGGATAGCTTTTGCTATGCAACAGCATGGCAAAATCGAATACCTCGTTCGATTTTTCCAGCATCATGGCAGGAGCGGCCATATAATCCGCCCCTTTCCACGTCGTTGTGCAGATATTCATTTGCGCAATAACCTCGGCAATCGACAACTCGGCATTGAGGGGTTCACAAATCACAAGGTCGTCCATATTCATCCCCAAATTCTGATAGGCAATCAATCGGTGCTGACCGTCCAATACGGCGTAATACTTCACGGCTTCATCGTTGGGTATTTCATTCCCTTGCTGGTCAACCAGACATCCGCCCATCGCCGTTACCTTTTCACCGTTTACCACGGTGACGGGTGAGAGTTGTCCATACGCTTTGATAGAGCGTTCTTTTGCCTTTACCACTTTGCTATTTGTAGGGCGATTTCCCTTGACAAATGCAAACTGACGGTTGGCGTCATCTACTGAAATTACCATCTTTTTCATGGCTTTTACTTACTCTGTCCTTTATGCAGAGGGGCTGATAATGGCTGCAATCCCTGCCCAAAGATTGCAGACCGCAAAGAATACCCTTACGGCAGAACAAAGGTCTGAATAAATTTCTGTCGAATTTTCAGTTTATTACTGATTTTCAGATGCTAACAACGCAAAACATATATTTTATTGCAAAATGCGTTAAACTATTTGATTATCGGTTAAATATTTTATATCTTTGTAAAACAATTCAGCAAAGACATCCACCCGATCAATCAAGCAGTTCATATAAGGCGGAATCTATCCGCTTTTCCTATTATCGCACGATATTTCCGCATTTTTTGAGGGTGAAATGAAGATTTCCTTTATAAGCATAAATTCGGAATCAAGAAATACGGAAAGCAGAACAGCGAATTGATAACGAAATTTTGGAGGTAAAAACATTTTTTTGCCGAAAATTTCTTTCTGTTTTTGCGAACTGCTCAAAAGGTTGATAACAAAATTTCAGAGGTAAATTCATTTTTTCATGCAAAAAAAGTTGCAAGAATTTTCTTTGAACGACCCTAATATAATACTTATATATTTAATAATCAAAGATTTATGTTTTATTTCGAGAAATCAAAGATAAATTGACAAGATAGTAGGGTTCATAGCATACAGGCGATTGCTCAAAACTGTCCTGTGCAGATTGCTCAAAAGTGTCCTATATATACACTACCTACTTATACATAACCTATTAAAGTCTTTCAGACCATGTACTACCACATCAAAGACCGCAAGTGATTCGATAACCGTAAACAGGCCAAAGAACATTACGGCGTAGCCTGCTTCCGAAAACTACTGCACTTAAAAGAGATTATATTTACAAACAATCAAAATTCCATTGCTAACGATGAATTATACAGTAATCCCCAAATCAATCGTGAACTTTCAGACGGGCAACAGTAAGCCTACTGATATTTACGTGTGAGCGACCATTAAATGTTGCTCCAATCACAAGACTAATATTTCTCATGTAACCGAAGAAAAGCTATCCTTACTGACGGGATTGGATGAACGAACAATCAGACGGAGCATTAAACGCTTAAAGGATGCAGGCTGACTGACCGTTCACACAATCATTAAAGAAGATGCAGACAGAGGTTTTATAAAGCGAAATTCCTACTATATAAAGCCAGCGAACAAAGATTATTTCTTTTTAGATAACGGTTTCTTTACAAAGAATTATCCCGCCAAGATTGCAGGATTTCTGCTGTTATTAAAGGCAATCTGCCTTAATAATACGGATACCGTCCAATGAAGCAACAGCCAAATTGCAAAGGCTATCGGCTTATCGAGAAATACAACTACTGCATTATTAAATGAATGTAGGCGATTAGGACTTATTAAAGCCATAGAGAAAGGCTATGAACTGACGGCAGGCTGTTTTATCAATTCAGCTGTCAGAAAGACTGCCGCAGGGATTTATAAGGAGATATGCGAATTCTGCAAATCAAAGAGCATAACACCGCCAATTTGGGATAAGCGTGCCATGTCGGTACTGCTTACAAAATACAACGCGGTCGGGCTACCAGCATCGGAACCGATAACAATTACCTATCAACTGAACAAACGTTGCAAAACCTTACCCGAAAAGGTATCGTTAACCTACTTTATAAAGGCTCTCGATATGCAAAAGCCACATCGGAAGATTATAGAACGAGATAAGCAGGACAAAGAAGATTTCAGCGGTTTTGCATTTTAGATATACAGCCCCCGTGCTTACGCACGAGGGCTTTTTCATTTAATAAGAGATGGTGACATATTTTTGGAATTTCTTGTTTATATACCCCTTGAAAATTGCGTCACTCCGATTTCTCTCTTTACATACACGTCGTAGGCGTTTATCAGAAACAGGTTATAATGTCTGTTTCTTTTGTAAAATATATCCCCTGCATATACAGATACTGTCTGTTAAAGCCCCCCCCCTTATTGAAATGGGGAATGATAATTATTAAGGATTGCAAACCAAAACTCCAAAATTGGATTTTTTAGTTTAATAATTTACTAATCATCTAATTTGTAGAGTTATGCAATTGAGACAATCCATGCGTCGGGCGGCCAAGATGCGGCTGGCTCTGGCGGGAGCTTCGGGTTCGGGCAAGACCTATTCGTCGCTCCTTATCGCTTACGGAATGACAGGCGACTGGTCTAAAATCGCCGTCATCGATTCCGAGAACTGCTCGGCTGACCTTTATGCCCATCTGGGCGGTTATCAAGTCCTCACGCTCGAAAACTATGCCCCCGAAACCTACATCGAGGCCATTGGCATCTGTGAGCAGGCAGGAGCCGAGGTAATCATCATCGACAGCATTTCCCATTGCTGGGATTATCTGCTGGATTTCCATGCCAACCTGCAAGGCAATTCCTTTGCCAACTGGGCCAAGGTTACACCCCGTCAGAACGCCTTTATCCAGCGGATTCTGACATCCTCCTGTCATGTTATCTGTACGATGCGTTCTAAACAGGATTATGTGCTTTCGGACAAGAACGGTAAGATGGTTCCAGAGAAAGTGGGCTTGAAAGCCGTACAGCGTGACAACGTGGATTACGAGTTTACCGCAGTCCTCGATATAGCCATGAACCACAAGGCCACCACATCCAAAGACCGCACAGGGCTGTTCACGGGGCGTCCCGAATTTCTTATCACGCCTGCTGTCGGTCAGGCCATCCTCAAATGGTGCAACACGACACAGCCTGCACAACCGAGTGTCCAACCTCAAACTCCCTACAATCATGTACCCAGCGTTTCAGCCTAATGCGGAATTTGCCGTCGGTCTGAACTCCGACAATCCTTTTCTCGATAGCCCTGCCGCGGAAGTGGCAACGATTGTAGAGGAACAACCAGCCCAACCTGCAACGACGGGTATTGTCGTTCCTCTGGGTGTTCGTCATAACCGACACTTTATCGAGGCCAACACCAAGCCTGTCGATATAGCCCATTTGAGAGCGGATTGCGTCGTTCCCGTATTCAGCAAGGACAACGAGGTGACCATCTCCCACCAGAGCTTTATCGAAACGGTGCTGGGGGCTGCACACCGTATGTTCCCGCAGGAGGTAATCGACGCTCCCGATATAGTCGTGTCCCATATTATCAAGGGACGGATTCCCGAAGCCATCCACAAGCCCGTGAACCAGCTCTTGGAAACCGACAAGACCATCTACTACGAACGGATGGCTTTCTGTTTCGAGATACCCACGATTTACGAGGATGTGGCAGGGAACAGACTGAACCTTTCGATAGGAGGAGTAAGGGCCTATAACCACGAGAACCTCTATTCCAAGAAGACGGTGGAGAAATTCAAGGTCTTCATCGGTTTCAAGAACCTCGTGTGCTGTAACCTATGCGTTTCAACCGATGGATTCAAAAGCGAACTGCGGGTGATGGGTGTGCAGGATTTGTTCGATGCCACCTTACGCCTGTTCCGAGAGTACGATGCCGAACGCCATGTACAACTGATGGCAGCGATGCAGGAACGAACCCTTACCGAACACCAGTTCGCCCAGCTTATCGGCAAGACACGGTTGTATCAATACCTGCCCACAGCCGAGAAACGACAGCTTCCTGCTATGGAGTTTACGGACTGCCATATCAACGCGGTAGCAAAGGCGTATTACGCGGACGAGAACTTTTCCAGAGGGAACAATCCAGAGATTGACCTTTGGAGGGTTTATAACCTCTTTACGGGAGCCAACAAGTCGAGTTACATAGATACATTCCTCGACCGTTCGCTGAACGCTACCGAGCTTATCACAGGTATAGGCAAAGCCATCGAGGGCGATGCCCAGTACAGGTGGTTTGTGGAATAACCGAACGAAGAAGAATACCCTTGCTGTCAAACGACGACAGGGGTATTTTCTTTGATAGGTAAACAAGACGATAATAACTTATATTCAATGATGCTGTCTGTTGATTTATTGCGCATTATATGGTTTTATATAATTCCGATGCTCAAAATATCGACTTTACGCTGGCATATTCTCGATAATTAAGGGTTGGAGTGATTTGCAACTCACTATTAAAGGAAATATGTCGGCTTAAATTGAATAACAAAGCATCTAACCCAAGTTACAAGAAACAAAGTTTATTTTCCAGCCGTTTTCCACTTGTTTGGCAACTTTGTTTTGACGAAATTTGAATCTGCAACAACCTTGAAAAAAGAGTGGTTTTGCCGTTGCATTTCCGATGATTGTTTTTTACTTTTGTGGAGAACATATTGAATACGGAAGTGTAACTTTATTCTCGTGCGACGAACGTAGGAAATTCCAAGCACAATAGAGAGGATAAGTGGCATTGCCCTCCCGTCGTATCTTCACGATACAGGCGCGGGGTTGTTGCTTATTTTATCTATTGGGTTTCCTACGACCTGTCGCACTAAAATAAGTCATCAGCCCTGCGCTTTCTTTTTATTAACCCGTCGTTAGGGGTTGAACGACAAGTTTTGTGTATGCCCCAGTATCTACACAGGCAAATAAGCAATGCGATTTTATCTGCCTCTGCGGTCGCTTTAACGGTTCGAGAGATTGCAGATTGTATTATTTTGCAGTTTGACCATCCGATAACCGCAAGGCAGGGCTATGATTGCATATACCATATTCCTGAAAACCTTTGCTTGATTGAAGCCGTGGGGAGTTCTCCCAAACGATACAAACTATACGATAAATATTAATCAAATACACATAACAAATGAAACGAGTTATTCTCCTCACGCTATCATTACTACTTGGCATAAGTTCCTATGCCCAAACAGAGTGGGAAATACAACCCAGCACTCTGAAAATAAACGCATCCAATAGCTTGGATATATCAAATGTGTCATCCAATAGCGTAACATTACATAATTGGATCGCAGAATCGAAAGAAAATAAAAAACAGAACAGAATTACAGCACGCAATGGAATCTTGCCGCTATATGTGAATGGTACATCCAAGCGGATTTCGTTCGGCATTGAAGATATAAATAATAATCCATCACAATATAAATATCCTGTTCAGACCGCAAACGGGAAAACAGAATATACGCAGGATATATATTGGGGAATAACAGTATATATGGCGGGCGTAGATGGTAAAGAATACTATATACAGTATCTATTTAACAATAAAGGAGCAAAAGGGGGTAATTATGGGATTGTAAATACATACCAATCTGCATCTTGTTCCTTTAATATGTCAGGCAAAGGTGTTTTGCATGGTACTTTTGATAATGGATGGCAATCTTGTTCTGGATTACCAACGAAAGTTGAGATTATCTTGCAAGAGAATAATCATTGTGGGATAAATTTTAATGATTATTCTATTCCTGAGGCCGATTTTGCATCGGTTGATGGTGTAAGACGAGTTGAGTTCAATTTGTATGCAGGCGCAAAGATAAGGGTTTATAATCTCAAGGTAGAGCGCAAATCCGTATATTCAAAAGTGTCGAGTTTCATTACTGCTGGGGACAGTCGTATGCGTGATGGAAACTATTACCAAGCGGCATCGGAATACTCGAAAGCCATTGACAGAGGTTATAAAAACTACGACATCTATTTCAAACGTGCAAATGCCTATTTTGCAAGTAAGTTTTACAATAACGCAATTGACGACTGCACGAAAGCCATATCCTACAAATCCACAACAGACGTCTATCTGTTACGAGGAAAAGCCAAACTGCTGAAATCCGATGCCTCAGGTATTGACGATTTGAAAAAAGGCGGTTCAGAGGGGCTGGCATTAATTCGAGAAATGGAGCTGGATAAAGCCACAACGCCCAATACTCCGTCTTCAGAAAATGGGAAACGGTACATAGCAACAGGCAGCGGTTTCGTATTGACATCTAACGGTGTGATTGTAACCAACCATCATGTAATTGATGGAGCAAATGGAATAGATGTGCTTGTTAATTGGAAAGGACAGGTCCATACAGTCAATGCAAAAGTTCTGATTTCAGATAAGACGAATGATATTAGTCTGCTGCAAATCGACGATAGCTCGTTTACCAACTTCCCAGCATTACCCTATGCCGTTAAAATCTCGATACAGGATGTAGGAACGAGTGTATTTGCTCTCGGTTACCCCATGTCAGATATTTTGGGAGAAGAAATAAAAGTTACCGATGGTATCATAAGTTCAAAAACAGGTTATCAAGGTGATATTGTTACATACCAAATATCTGCACCTATTCAGCATGGTAATAGCGGAGGGCCTCTGTTTGATAAACAAGGCAATATAGTTGGCATTACAAACGCAGGGGTTGAAGATGCACAGAATGTCGGGTATGCTATTAAAACATCTTATCTGAAGAATTTGATTGATGTAGCACCAATATTTATTACGTTACCTGCTAATAACTCGATTTCAGGGTTGCCATTTACAGAAAAGATAAAACGATTGACACCCTATGTTGTCTTGATCAAAATCTACTAACACAAATAAAATTGCTGATTTATGAAAAAGATGTTTTTGATGTTTGCTCTTGTTATGGGGGCAACATATACAAACGCACAAGATGTTGTTGATCGTTGTATAACTGAATTGGAGCCGCTCATTGTAAAAGCAAAATCCGTTTGGGTTAATGGAAATAGCACTTACGGAATAACTTCGGAACGAGCAGAACGTTATGCAATCTATTGTTTGGAGGCTTGTGCCGTCGTCGATAAATATATAGATCGAATCGGTGATGTTAATGAGCAGTTGGATTTACTCTGGGGGCAGGTTGACATGCTATCGGATATATTGGAAATTTATAAAACCAATAAAGTGGGATTATCGGCATCTGAATATACCCAACAATTCAATCGTAAAGTTTCGGCATTGAAGAAATTAGCGGTTTTATCTAAGAGAATCAATAATAAGGCTGATCGAGATTTAGAGCTTTACAATATCAATGAAGCCTTGGGTGAACATTATTTCAATAGCGGCAATTATAAAGAGGCATCAATTTACTATTCTATGTGTGTCTCGAACTACAATGATCTCTTATCAAGTGAATATGCCAATGATGAAGATATTCGTAAATCAGGGCAAAAGGCTTATTATTGGATGGGATATACTGCCTATAAGTTAGGAGATACAACGATAGCACAAAACTATTTTAATAAGTCGAAAAACATTTTGAATGACGAATTAATTCAGCCGTATAAATAATTATGATGTACGAATGTCGCAATAGATTAGGCGAAAGAATAGGACACGCCTATACAAAACAACAGGCGGAAGAAATGATTCGCCATGCAAATTGGTTGTTAGACCAAAAAAGAGGAACTCCCGAATATGAACAAAGAGTTGTAAGAGCGCAAAAAGCAGAAGAAAAAGAAATGAATGCTACGGGCGTTGGCATCATTGCAGGTGTTATTTTCTTTATTATCTGTATAATAATGTCACTCTCCTAATTACAAACATTATGAAGAAATTATCACTTGTTCTTATACTGTCAATATCTTGTTTGGCACTTTCAGCGCAGACCTATAAAACATATCGGATAGCATATGTTTTAACTCCTTATGGAAACTATGACCCAGAAAACGCATCTATCACTATTGCTGATGGCCAGATTCGTTATAAGAAAAACGGGAATGAAAAACTTTGGCAAAGCATGTATCGTGGAATCTATAAGGAGCAACCAACCAAAGGAGTGACTTTTCAATATGAATGTTTTCTGCTGATGAAATTGGATAAAATAATTCGTATTTGCAAAACGAAAAATATAAAGCATAATGGGAAATTCTATTATGTAATGTATGTGGACGGACAGCTACAATTAGTTGAATAAATCATAACTCGGTACAGTATCAATATGAAAAAATTTCTCTTAACGATATTAGGTATAGCAATCTATATTTTACTTGGATGGCTCATTAAAGATATTGTATCTGCGAACTATTCCAATCCAATGGATATGCTTGTATTAGATATGATTAAACACGAAGCCTTAATATATTGCATACTTGCCGTGGGTTATGTTTTTGTGATACAATGCTTTGTGTATCAAAATTCTGACGGAAATGAAGCAAGTATGTGGTTGCCCATCGGATTATGTGTTGCATCTTATTTTTTATTAACCACTTTATCCCTATCATCGGGATTAATAATCGCTTATAACTTGCTTAATGTCATTGCAATTGTAATAGGATGTTACATGGACAAATAAGACGAGTGACATAATTTTAAAGGGGTATATAAAATAGAATTTTGCAAATTGTGTCACATCAACACACGCATCCATTTACAGATAAATAAAATAGTCCAATGAAAAACTACCTACTCATCATTCTGCTGTTGTGTGCAGGAGTATACAACGGCTATGGACAAAAGAAACAGCCGTCAGATTACCGCCTGCAAAAAGCCATCGACCTAATACAGAATGGCGACGAAAAAGAAGCGATGAAATGCCTTGACCAACAGCTTCAAGAAACTCCCAACGATGCCGATGCAAGAATAGTTCGTGCAGATTTATATTATCGACAAAAGAAATACGGAGGTGCCCTTTCGGATGCGAACCTTGCTATAAAATACTATAAAAAAGGTGGAATGTTCTCAAAATACATCATGTATTGGAACCGTGGCCGCACATATTGCGATATGGAAGATTCTGCCAAAGCACTTGCCGACTATGATACCGCTTACAAATTAGCACTAAAAGACAAGAAAGGAGCAACTAATATTCAAGAGATTCTTTACGGACGAGCACAACTCTATTACGAGCAGAAAGAATACGACAAGGCCGATGCGGATTACGCACAAATGCTGAAAAACGACGAGACGGATCAATCGGCTATGGTGGGGCTTATTCGCAATATGATTGCCCGTAAGGAATATGATAAAGCATTGGAATTAGCTAATAAATGTGAAAAATACGATGCTGATTACGAGGAAACCTATCGTTATCGGATGCAGATTTATGATAAAATGGGCGAAACGGACAAGGCGATTGATGATGCTGTCATCTATTTTGAAAAATCAGATGCCCCACAACATTACCTGCTGAAATCAATTATGGGCAAACATTTGAGTTACGCATTAGCCAAAGTGCAGGCCCAAATTCAAAAAAATAACGATCACTCTTGGAAACAACTGCGTATCCATATTTACAAATGGGGCTATGATTATGCAAATGCTATTTTATGCTACAATCAACTGCAACAAGAGTTCGGAAGTTTTGATTTCATCTATTACAGTCGCAGCCAATGCTACAACGAAATAGGAAACACTGAACATGCTATTGCGGACATAACCAAGTGCATTGAATTGGGAGATGGTAAAGATTATTATGCAATTATTTCCCGTGCCGACTATTACCGAGAGGGCGGGCAATATAAAGAGGCGATAGCTGATTTTACAAAAGGGATAGAGCTTGATCCAACTAATATCGAGGCCTATTATAGGCGCGGTTGGTGTTATGAGTTATCGGGCGATGATGATTCGGCCATGAAAGATTATAATGCGGGAATAGATGTCGATAAAAATTGTCCATACATTTTCTTAATGCGGGGTAAATTGTATCTGAAACGTGGGAAAAAGGAGAAAGCCAATACGGATTTCGAGGAGGTTATTCGACAGGATACGGTTGCCGAAAATGGCAGTTGTCGCCAATATGCCCTTCACTTTTTAGAACGGGATGCCGAAGCCCTCGAATGGATGGATAAAATCATTGCCGTTGATTCAACAAGAAGCGGTGGTTATTACGATAAATCATGTCTGCTGGCACGCATGGGACGATTGGACGAATCTGTTGCGGCACTTCGCAAAGCCTTTGAGAAAGGCTATCGTTCGTTTGCACATATCGAGCATGATGACGATATAGATGCCATTCGAGAACTGCCCGAATTTAAGCATTTAATTGAAGAATATAAAGCCAAGCCTATTCGAATAGAAGCTGATGATGAACAGGCAGAAGATAAGATCGAAACGATTTCCGAGATACAAATGAAAAAAATGTATAGCGGGGTTTATGAAATACCTTGTACGATTAATGAATTGCCTTTGAAATTCTTTTTCGATACGGGAGCAAGTACGGTTACAATCTCCTCGGTGGAAGCCAATTTTATGCTTAAAAATGGCTATTTAAAATCAGACGATATTAAAGGCAAAGAATATTATAGCGTTGCAACTGGCGAGATTCACGAGGGCACGACAATCCGTCTGCGTGAAATCAAGATTGGCGATGCCATTCTGCGTAATGTTGATGCTTCGGTTGTCCATAATCAGCAGGCTCCGCTATTACTCGGCCAGACTGTTTTGGAACGTTTCGGAACGGTAACTATTGATAATATCAATTCAAAATTGATTATCAAGCAAAAATAAAATAAGGGACATCAATAGACTTTCTCTAATTGAGCGATTCGTTGGAGAAAATCTATTGGTTCGTTGGTGACATATTTTTCAAAGAGTATATAAAAGAGAATTTTACAAATTGCGTCACTTGTTCTATCAATGAATTAACCCACTCAATAACTAATCCATGATCCTCAATCCCACGCTTAAAAGCATACTTGTAAGAACTGCCTACATCGTAGGGAGTTTGACAATCTATTATATTGCCTATAATTATTGCCTTGATTATCTGGATTTTCATTATTGGAGTGATGGAGGACTGATAGACGGGCATCCAACATTACGATATACTTTACTAATGATGGCTGCGGCTATTCTTATCTGGGTGAATATCCGCAAACTGTCACGTCCCAATATACGGCTCTATTTTAGTGCATTTCTATTAGGGCTTGGACTATTGATTGGAGCATGGAAAGTCGGTGCATTTTATCTCTACTCCGAACATGTACTTTTGCGCCATATATATCTGGAAATACTCTTTCATTTTGGATGGTTTAGCGTATTAATATCTTCAATTTTGCCAATATTCTTTGTAAAACAGAAAAATGCAAAATTAGACAGAGGTAGCAAAATAGGCTTACTGATTGTTGTACTATTGTTTGATTTCACGATTGCCATGCCTAATATTTTTGGTGATGAAATAATGGAAGCCAGAATATACGGTAATGAAAACTGTTACTTAATACAAAACGGAGAAGAATGGAGTTGTCATTTATTAAGCGTTACAAATCCCGATGATAAGATATGGACGGATTCAGTTGTAATGCGGACTATCCAATATTTTCCGAAAGATAATTCTTGGTGGGTGGCTGATAATGGTGATTCTATTCGTATAGAAAGTACAAAAGTGTACCACTCAAATCTGCAAATAATACATTCCAACGGGAAAAGCTATCAAGTCCGCACATTGGGTTATGCAGAAACAGAATACGGTAATTGTTGGCAATCTAACATATGGCGCAAAATCAAAGGATTGTTTTGCAAAGAAGAAAACGAACGATGAAAAACTACTTACTTATACTGATGGGCATTTTGTTCGTCTGTTGCCAAAGCCAACCCGAAAGACCATTTACAGAGGCCGAGAAATTGGCTGATGAACAATACTACCAATTCTTTCATTGGATGCTTTTCGGTGATGGAGATGAAGATACCGCAATCGAAAGCCTGTTTAAGTCTGCGGAAGCAGGAAATTCAGAAGCTCAAAATTTATTGGGAGGGTGCTATGCAGAACGCCCAGATTTGATTAAACGAGAGCAGGCAGATATTGATTCTGCTGTTATTTGGTGGTTAAGGGCGGCGGAACAGGATGAATGGATGGCCCAGCGGGATTTAGCATACTATTATGCCGACATTCAAGATTGGAAGCAAGCGAAATTCTGGCTGAAACGAGCCAAGAAGAACGGATATAAAGATAAGGAATTACAAAAAAGGATTAACAGGCATTTATAGCATTGGTGACATATTTTTCAAGGGGTATATAAACAGAACTTTTCAAAATTGCGTCACATAAGATGAAAAACTACTTACTCCCCATATTCGCCCTGCTGATTGTAGGGTGTGGGAATAGGAATCCAGCGAATATAGTTGTAGAAAATAGAATAAGGCAAACTGAACAAACCGATTCGATTATAGGAGATAGTTATGAACGAGATACTATACAAGGGGATTTTAACGGTGATGGAAAGATCGAATATGCTTACAGCGAATCAAACCCTGCTGAATATTACAGCCTTGATGAAGTAGATGATGGGAAGCTCAATAATATAACATTCAGCAATCCAACAATTCCTGCCATAGAAACTGAATTTCAGATTGAGCGCTTAACCAACGAGGATGATTTGAATCGCGATGGTACGGATGAAATAGGCTTTTTCACAAGAGCTGTTTCACGCTTTGGAATGTATTGCGTATACTCACTTCGTGGAGGCAAATGGAAAGAAATAGTAAATCTATATACACACGATAGCTTTTATGGTGAAGAGAATGGGAACGACCCCGATTTAGTAAGGATAGACCCCGATAGAAAAGGTTATGTAATTATTAGAACTATTGAATGGGATGATGAAATAAGTTGGTATAAAGAGATTGAAAAGTCGGTAAAGATTAAGTGACATATTTTTCAAGGGCTATATAAACTGAACATCTTATAATTGTGTCACAGATGATGAAGAACTACATACTGATACTTGTTGTTGGCTTAATAATGCTTGGATGTGGCAATAGACAGGTAAGGCAGATTGAGCAGGTTGGAGAAGATTCAACGGAACTTACAATCAAGACATATTATGATACCATCCATTTTAAGTTTAAGTGGAGAGATGCCGATTCTATCCCTTATTTATTTGGCAAGCCATCAAAAGACAAGATAGCTGAATATCAACGACGATTCGATAGTTTGCATCGTACTGAACGTTACGGTTTCTATGATAGAATCGGATATTTCCGAGATATACCCCATATCACGGCGGTAAATGATTTTGCTACTTTATGGTTTACGAATAAAACAACGCCTTATCAAGATGATTTAGATATGATTCTTTGGCGTATTAATGAATATTACCCTCTTAATTCTTCTACAACGGAAACAGAAAATTTCCAAAGATTTTCGGAACAAATTGATTCATTATTATCATACTCGCTCGGCTCACAATGGGATGCTAATATACAGGCATGGTTGGCGACCAAATTACATGAATGTAAGGTAGAAATATACAACAATCGACTGTTGGATTGTAACAATGAGTTTAAGGATATTTTAATTGCAGAACATTGTGCATGGAAAGAATATGAAGAAGCCTTACATGATATATGCGATAAATTAGTTGTCGGGAAACATGGTGGGTCAGGAGCACCACTGGCGTATGGCGAGTTCTTCATTGAAAGCTACGAGCAGAGATTGATTTCATTATTGGATTATTATTTTACTTTGGGTGATTCCAATTATCAGCCGACAGAACGACATAGGGTGATTCCAGATAAAATGGTACATAGAGCATATTCGGATTTCTTTGATGTGATTAATTCAGGTTATGAGGAATATAGCGTGGAAGAAAAGCAATGTGCCTTAAAAAATGATATGCGCTTTTGGGATAAATGGATGGCTGAACGTAGAAAAGTATCAGCACAATTACCGATGCCGCTCAAAAAAGTTTATGATAATTGTACGAATAATCTCAAGCGACGAAAATTGATTCAAATAAAGAGCAGATATTGGGGATATGGAATATGTAGCAGTTTTGAGTTGGATTGTATATTAAAAAAGGATTGCTCTGATGAAGAACTGTTTAGCTATGATTATCAAACACGATATGATGCTTTGTTAATCAAGTGACATATTTTTCAAGGGCTATATAAAATGAATTTTTTGAAATTATGTCACCAGAATATGAAGAACTACAATGCTAATCCTCGGCCATACGGTCGGGGATTTTTTATTTATAGAAATCAAAGCTACTGAAAATTGATAAAAACGGGAAAGCGGCAGGAGGGGAAAATTTTGCGCCGTTTTTCTGGTCTAAAAATTAGTTTGCGACAATATTGATTATTATGTGTACAAGGACGCCCTCGAAGCCAATTCGCCGCTCATCCGCGCCAACTGCTGGGAGTGGTATACGTCGGTGGTCCGCACCCGTATGCACAACGCTTCGCGTGAGCTGATCGTCTTCACCCGCTGGCACGAAGAGGACCTGATCGGCACGCTCACTGCCCGCGAACCGGTCGCGGAGCTGAGGGAGTGGGCGCAGCTCGACGGCCTGCCCGCCGACACGTGGCTGCACCTGAACTTCGAAGCGCTCAAATCCTCGCCGCCGACCGGAATCGACCCGCGCATGCCGGGCGAGGCGTTGTGGGAGCAGCAGCAGGGCCGCGCCCTGCTCGAAGCCAAGCGGCGGCTCGATCCGCTGCAGTTCGAAAGCATGTATCAGGGGCATCCCTCCTCGCGCGAGGGGCTTTTATACGGGCTGAATTTCGCCGAGTACGACGATCTGCCGCACGAGATCGTCCGCCGCGGCAACTATACCGACACGGCCGATACGGGCGACGACTACCTCTGTTCGCTCTCGTACGCGGTCGATGCCGACGGGGCTATCTACATCACCGACGCCGTCTATACGCGCGAACCGATGGAGGTCTCCGAACCGCTGGTCGCCGAGATGCTGCTGCGCTCCGACACGCGGCAGGCGGCCGTCGAGAGCAACAACGGCGGCCGCGGCTTCGCCCGCGCCGTGCAGTCGCTCTCGCCCGGCGTGCGCATCGAATGGTTTCATCAGGGAGGCAACAAGGAGGCCCGCATCCTCTCCAATTCGGCCACTGCGCTTCACCTCCTGCGGTGGCCGCGGGGCTGGAATTTCCGCTGGCCCGAACTCTACGCCCACCTGACCACCTACCGCCGCCGTTTTCGCGCCAACCGCTGGCACGATGCCGCCGACGTGGTGACGGGCATCGTCGAACGCGAAGCCGCCGACCGCAGCCGGAGCCGCGTGCGGGGCGTGCGGTTTCTGTAGGTCGGGATCGGGTTTTTGCGGCCTAAAAGTAGTATTTGAAACCGACCGTCGGGCTGATTCCGAGCTGGAAAGAGACCCCGTTCACACCCGTTCCCGAATATGACAGGTAGCTGTAGTCCAACGTCAGAAGGCTGACTGAGAGTCCGATATGGGCCGACGGCCTGATTTCGAACGCTCCGAGCGACAATCCTGCATCGAAGCCGTATCCGCTGGTCCCGTCCGTCGATGCGAACGCGAATCCCACGGCCAGCTGCGGCGTGTAGTAGAAGCGGTCGCACAGTCTGACGTAATAGGCGAGGCTGGGACCTGCCGTCAGCCCGTGCGTCGTTTCGCCGTCGGATGAAATCAGTTGGTAGCCGATCGAGCCGCCGACGCGCAGTCGGTCGGATGCGAAATAACCGAATTCGGGTGCAAATCCGAATGTCGTCTGCGATGCGGAGGAGCCGTCGATGCTGATCGACGTCGTCGTTATGCCGATTATTCCGCCGACATATTTGTCACCCCTGCTTTGGGCGGAGAGGGTCGGAATACACAGCATAAGGGCCAGAGCCGGAAAGAGAAGTTTTTTCATGCTTGTCGATTTAAAGGTTAGCGGTTGAGTGACGTTTGCGCTTCCAAGTTAGAAAAAAAAGCGATATCCGCCGTTTTTTTGCCTGTAAAAAATGCCGCTTTTCACTTCCGGACAGCCGGCCGGCCGCGGCTTCCCGCCCCGAAAAGGCGGCCGCTGCGGCGACGCAATGTGAAGCCTGCGTTAAATTATCTTCCCGTGCGGAACCAATCGCCCCGATTTTTCGTACCTTTGGCCCCATGGTTATTTAGTTCGCACTAATCCCAATTTAACATGAAAGCATTGAAAATCGGAAATTTGCTCGCCACCGTCCCCATCGTGCAGGGCGGCATGGGCGTAGGCATATCCCTCTCCGGACTGGCTTCGGCCGTCGCCAATCAGGGCGGCGTCGGCGTCATTTCGTCGGCAGGTCTCGGAGCCATCTACAACAACTATTCGAAAGACTACCGCGCCGCCTCGATCTGGGGGCTTAAGGAGGAGCTTCGCAAGGCCCGCGAAGCCACGCGTGGCATCGTCGGCGTAAACGTCATGGTCGCCATGTCGAACTTCGCCGACATGGTGAAGACCGCCGTCGCCGAGAAGGCCGACATCATCTTTTCGGGCGCCGGGCTGCCGCTCAACCTGCCGTCGTTCCTCACGGAGGGCGCCAAGACCAAGCTGGCCCCGATCGTGTCGTCGGCGCGTGCGGCGAAACTGTTGTGTCAGAAGTGGTTATCGGAGTACAAGTACATCCCCGACGCCATCGTCGTCGAAGGTCCCAAGGCGGGCGGGCACCTCGGATACAAGGAGGAGCAGCTCGCCGACGAGCATTTTTCGCTCGAAGCCCTCGTTCCCGAAATCGTCGCCGAGGTGCGCGCTTTCGGTGCCGAACACGACTGCCATATTCCCGTCATCGCGGGCGGCGGCATCTATACCGGCGAGGATATCTACCGCATCATGCAGCTGGGCGCCGACGGCGTGCAGATGGGCACGCGCTTCGTGACCACCGAGGAGTGCGATGCCGATCCGGCCTTCAAGCAGACCTATCTCGACGCCAGACCGCAGGACATCGAGATCATCAAAAGTCCCGTCGGCATGCCGGGGCGGGCGATCCACAGCTCGTTCCTCGACCGGGTGAAAGAAGGGCTTAAACGCCCCAAGAACTGCCCGTTCGACTGCATCAAGACCTGCGACGTGACGCACAGTCCCTACTGCATCATGCTGGCGCTCTACAACGCATTCAAAGGCAAGCTGCAGAACGGCTACGCCTTCTGCGGCGCCAACGCATGGCGCGCCGAGAAGATTCAGTCGGTGCGCGACCTGATGGCCGCGCTCCGGGAAGAGTACGATAACTTTTCGCTGAAGGAAAAACTCTTCGGCGCAAGATAAGCCCCCTCCCGGTTTGCGGGATAATATTTCGGCAGGCGTTCCCGGACGCCTGTCTTTTCAGCCCCTAATTTATTAGGGGCTTTTTATTTGGCGGTGAATTTTTTTCGGCGTCCGCGTTCCACCGGGTTGATTTTTTATTATATTTGACTCCCGGTTAGGTTATTGATGGTGTTTTGCCGGACGATCATCGAAAACATTACTGGGCTTTTTGTCGTGAGTCCGGAGAGACTGCTGTCGGTACTGCCGTATTATTAATTCTTAAAACTTGGTTTATGAGAAACTTTTTAAGGAAATCAGCTTTGCTGATGGCTGCATCGCTGGCGTTTTTCGCCTGCGACGACGATGAGAAGAAGGTCCCCGAAACGGTCGTGACGCTCGACCGTACGGAGCTGAATCTCAATGTCGGGTTTTCCGAAACGCTCGTGGCGACCGTTACCCCCCCCCTGCAGGATGGCGTGACGGTTGCTTGGTCTACTGACGACGAGGTGGTTGCGAAGGTCGAGGACGGTGTGGTCACCGCTCTTGCCGCCGGTGAGGCCACTATCACTGCCAGCGTAGGCGAGAGCAAGGCGACCTGCAAGGTGACGGTGGCTTACGTTGCGCCGAAGATCGGCGACTATTACTATTCCGACGGTACGTGGAGCGACGGCGGACTGGTAAGCATCGAGGCCGACGGACTGAATCCCGTCTGGGCCGACACCAAACCCGCTCCCGTTGCCGGTAAGACCGTTATCGGCATCGTCTGCCAGACGGACGAAAACCGGATCGCCGCCGGCGACAAGGAAAAGGGCTATACGCACGGGTATGTAGTAGCTGTAAAAAATGCCCATAGCGCCGACAGCCAGACGGTTCAGTATTCTACCGACAATGATTTCGCAAGCACTCCGAAAGCGAAAATCGCAAGCACGTGGTATGGCAATGTCAATGGTTACGAAGAGACGATGAAAACCGTATCCGATTATGGACCGAACCTTGCTACATGGTGCCCTGCTTTCGATTTGACGGTTAATAATTTCTCGCTCCCGGCTCCCGAAACGTCGAGCGGCTGGTTCCTGCCGAGCACCGGGCAGTTATGGGATATGGTGGCCAATCTCTGCGGCCATGAAGCTGCTCTGCTTCTGAAAGAGTGGCAGACTTCGAGTTACAATGTCTATTACGGCTACAACTCCGAAAATGTAAGCTATGACGTGATTGCGAAATTCAACGAGACGCTTGCGATGATTCCCGCCGATCAGAAGGAGGAGCTGTTCGTGACGGACGGCACCCATTACAATACCTGTACGCTGTGGGCTACGACCTGCTTTGAACCCGGCGAGACGGCATGTATCATTCATATCGGCGGTTCCGAGAAACATCTGGTGGAGCTTATGTGCGAGTATATCGATTACGACGGTATCGCCCGTCCGATCCTTGCATTCTAACATAGATCGCTTTTGCGGAAGTGCGGAGTGTTTTTCCGCCGCTTCCGGACCTGCTCCCGGCCGTTCGGCCGGGGGCTTTTTTTGTGGCCGGCTGCATCCGGCTCATGCGGCTTCGGCGTCCGGTTTCTGCCGTTTCCGCGTCCGGCTCCTACAGCTCCTGCAGCCGCGCCACGGGCGAGACGCCGAGCGACGAGAAGTCGCCGTGCTGGTAGCGGTAGTAACCCGCCATGGCGATCATCGCGGCGTTGTCCGTCGTGAACTTGAATTCGGGCAGGAACGTGCGCCAGCCGCGTCTGCGGCCCTCTTCGACGATCCCGTTGCGCAGTCCTGAGTTGGCCGAAACGCCGCCCGCGATGGCGATGTCGCGGATGCCGAGGTCCTTGGACGCCCGCACCAGCTTGTCCAGCAGGATTTCGACGATCGTCTTCTGCAGCGAAGCGCAGAGCGAGGCCTTGTTGTTCTCGATGAAACCGGGATCGTTGGCCACGGCGTCGCGCAGCGTGTAGAGGAACGAGGTTTTTAGCCCCGAAAACGAGTAGTCGTATCCGTCTACGTGGGGCCGTGCGAACCTGAACGCCTTCGGATCGCCCTCCTTGGCCAGTTTGTCGATCACCGGGCCGCCGGGGTAGGGCAGTCCCATCACTTTGGCACACTTGTCGAAGGCTTCGCCCGCGGCGTCGTCGATGGTCGTGCCGATGATTTCCATTTCGAGGGGAGAATCCACGCGCACGATCTGCGTGTGGCCGCCGCTCACGAGCAGGCAGAGGAACGGGAATCCGGGGTGCGGCAGCGCGCGGTCCTGAAGGTCGATGAAATGCGAAAGTATGTGTCCCTGAAGGTGATTGACCTCGACCATCGGGATATTGTGCGCGATGGAAAGCCCCTTGGCGAACGATACGCCCACCAGCAGCGAACCTAGCAGTCCGGGGCCGCGCGTGAAGGCGATGGCGTCGATCTCTTCGGGCGTCAGTCCGGCCTCCTTGAGCGCCGTGTCCACCACGGGAATGATGTTCTGCTGGTGCGCCCGCGAAGCCAGTTCGGGGATCACGCCGCCGTATTTGATGTGGACGGCCTGCGAGGCGATGACGTTCGACAGCAGCACGTTGTTGCGTATCACGGCGGCGGATGTGTCGTCGCACGAGGATTCGATGCCCAGAATAGTAATATCCATGCGGTTTTTCGTTTTTTTAACTAATTATAGTTAAATTTGCAGGTTATAACGACCTATCAATGCGCAAAGGTATAAAAATATTGGGAAAGGTGTTATCGGCCGCTGTATTGTTGCTGATAATTCTGCCTCTGGCGCTCTCGTTGCTGCTCGACATTCCGGCCGTGCAGAACTACGTGGTGCAGAAAGCCGTGCGCATGGCGTCGAAGAAGCTCGAAACCACCGTCAGCATCGACCGCGTGGACATCGGGCTTTTCAGCCGGGTCAAGATCAAGGGTTTCTATGTCGAGGATTACCAGCGCGACACGCTGCTCTACGTGGGCCGTCTCGACGCCTTCGTCACCGGACTGGGCATCTTCGGCGGGGGTCTTTCGCTGAGCCGCGGCGAGATCGCCGACGCCAAGCTCTACCTGCGCGAGACGCCCGGCGGGGAGATGAACATCAAGCAGATCGTCAATCGTATCAGCAACCCCGACAAACCCAAGAAAGGCAACTTCCGCCTGTCACTGCGCAAGGCGTCGATCGAGAATATGGACCTCTGTCTGGAACGGCTCGACCGCCGCGACCCGGAGTTCGGCATCGACTTCAGCCATATGCACCTCTACGGCATCACGGCATATGTGAATGACTTCACCATCGACGGGCAGTCCATCTACACCACCATCGAAACCCTCTCGGCGCGCGAGCGCAGCGGCTTCGCCCTCGACCGCTTCGCCGGGCGGTTCTACCTGACCAACGGCTGCATGGGTTTCGAGGACGTTTCGGTCGTGACAGGCCGTTCGAACGTCCAGATTCCCTACATCTCGCTGGCGGGCGATTCGTGGGCCGAGTACAAGGACTTCATCGGCGAGGTGCGCATCGACGGCGCGCTGCGCAATACGACCGTCTCGACGGACGACATCGCCTATTTCGCCCCCAAGCTGCGCGGCTGGCATACCGATTTCAGCAACGTCAATGTCGAGGTCGCGGGCGTGGTCGCCGATTTCACGGCCAAGGTCAAAAGCATGCAGATCGGCGAGGGTACGTGGCTCATCGCCGACGCTTCGGTCCGGGGGCTTCCCGACATCCGGCAGACCCGTTTCGACCTGAACGTTCCGCGGCTCAAATCCTCCGCCGAAGCCGTCGACGAACTGGCTGCGGGGATCGGCGGCCGCGAGTTGTCCGACAAGCTGGTCGGCATACTGGGCAACACGGGGCAGATCGACATCAACGCTCGCTTCAAGGGGCTGCTTTCGTCGTTCGACATGCAGCTCGGCGCCTCGACCGGCGTGGGCGAGGTGACCTGCAACCTGCGGATGACGCCGCTCAAGGCGGGGCGCAGCAGCGTGCGGGGCGACGTGGAGACGCACAACCTGCGTCTGGGCGAGCTGCTCGGCCGCCGCGACCTGTTGGGCAACGCGACCCTCACGGCCTATGTCGACGGAGTGGTCGGCAAAGGCTATACCGACGCCAACGTCGTGGGCAACGTCACGCAGCTGGGCTTCAACGACTATATCTACGACTCGCTGCGGCTCGACGGCCGCCTGCGCAACCGCCAGTTCGACGGTCGCGTCACGGCCCGCGATCCCAACCTCGATTTCGATTTTTCGGGGCTGGTCGACTTCAACGACTCGATTCCGCGCTACGACTTCACGATGGACCTGCGCCATGCCGACCTCGCCCGGCTCCATATCAACCGCCGCGACTCCGTCTCGCAGCTCGCGGCGCGTATCGAGGCCAATGCCGGGGGGCGCTCGCTGGACGACCTGAACGGCCGCATCCACGTTACCGACGCCGTCTACCGCTACAACGACAAGCGGATCACCTCGAAGACCATGACCGTCACGGGCGAGAACTCGGCGCGGAGCAAACTCGTCGAACTGCGCTCGGACTTCGCCGACGCCACGTTCCGCAGCAAGACCAGCTACCGCGAAGTCTTCGAATACCTGCGCCGCAGCGCATGGAAATACCTGCCCCTGCTGCGCCGCGGCGAGGGCGACCCGACGCCCCGCGGCCGCAAGACGGCCGTGGCCAACGACTATTCGCTGCTGTCGGTCAATATCCGTCACATAGACCCCATCACCGACGCCATCACGGCCGGCCTGCAGATCGCCGACGGGTCGTCGATGCAGCTGCTTTTCAACCCGGCCAGCGACCAGCTTTCGCTCAAGGCGACGTCGGAATACGTCGAGCGCAAACGCATGCTGGCCACACGCCTGAGCATCAACGCCTCCAACCGGGGCGACTCGCTCACGGTCTACGCTTCGGCCGAGGATCTCTACGCCGGGGTGCTGCACCTGCCGCAGCTGTCGCTCACGGGCGGCGCCAAACAGGGCCGCATGCAGGTTTCTGCGGGTTTCAACGATACGCTGCGCAAGGTGTCGGGACTGCTGGGCGTGCAGGCGCACGTGGTGGACGAACACGGACCCAACGGCCGCGTCGTGGACCTGCGCATCCTGCCTTCGCACGTCACCCGCGGTTCGAAGACGTGGCAGATTTACGCCCGCAAGATACAGCTCGACACGGCGCAGGTCGTGATCGACCGGTTTTTCGTGATGAACCGCGAGCAGGAGCTGCTGCTGGACGGCGTCGCCTCGCGCAGCCGCGAGGATTCGGTGACGCTGCGCCTGCGCAACTTCGACCTCGCGCCCTTCATGCAGGTCGCCGAGCGCATGGGATACGTCGTCGAGGGGCGTACCAACGGTGCCGCGACGATGAAATCCGTGCTCCATGGGGGCGAAATCTCCGCCGACATCCTGCTTGACAGTCTGGAGGTCAACGACATTCCGGCTCCTCCGCTGAGGCTCTCTTCGCGCTGGGATTTCTCGCGCAACCGCGCCGGGGTGACCGTCACCGACCGCAACAAGCGCGATACGCTTATCCGGGGCTTCTACGCCCCTTCGCAGGTGCGCTACTACGCCCGGCTGGACATTGACAGTCTCGACATGGGGCTGCTCGACCCGGTGCTTTCGGGCGTGATTTCCCAGACCGAGGGCCTCGCCTCGGCCGAACTGGTGCTGCAGGGCCAGCGCCGGGACGCCGACCTGACGGGCCGGATTCACGTAAAGGGACTCTCGACGAAGGTCGATTTTACGCAGGTGGCCTATTTGATGCCCGAAGCCGTGCTCGACGTGCGGGGCAACCGCTTCCGCGCGTCGAACGTTCCGGTCTTCGACCCCGAAGGCAACCGGGGCCGCTTCGACATAGACCTGAGCCTGCAGCACCTCTCCAACATCGCCTACGACGTGCGTGTCGCACCCCAGCAGATGCTGGTGCTCAACACCACGGCGCAGGACAACGATTTCTTCTACGGCAAGGTCTACGCTTCGGGCACGGCGCGCATTTCGGGCGACAAGGGCGCCGTCAATATGGACATCGCCGCCTCCACCGACGACCATTCGTCGTTCTTCATGCCGCTGTCGAACAAATCCAATATCTCGTACGCCGATTTCGTGACCTTCAAGGAGAAGCCCAAGGCCGACACGGTCGATAATCTGGCGCGCCGGAAGATGATGTTCGAACGCCGGCGCCAGCAGAAGACCGTCGCCGGCAGCCAGATGGACATCGCGCTGGCGCTCAACGTCCGTCCCGGCGTCGAGGTCGAGCTGAGCGTGTCGGGCAATACGCTCAAGGGCCGCGGAGACGGAACGCTCAACCTGCAGATCAATCCCCGCTCGAACGTCTTCGAGATGTACGGCGACTATACCATCACCGAAGGGAGCTTCCTTTTCTCGCTCCAGAACATCATCAACAAGAAGTTCATCATCGAAAACGGCTCGACGATCCAGTGGACCGGTTCGCCGATGGACGCCATGCTCAATATCGACGCCATCTACAAGTTGAAAGCCTCGCTGCAGCCGCTGCTGCAGGGCACGGCCGAAAACGTGACGGCCGACCGCTCGGTGCCCGTCGAGTGCATCATCCACCTCGGCGACCGGCTTTCGAACCCGGCCATCACCTTCGACGTGAACGTGCCCGGCACCGACCCTGAGACGCAGGCCGTGGTCGCCAATGCGCTGACCACCCCTGAGACGGTCGATACGCAGTTCGCCTACCTGCTGCTGTTCAACAGCTTCATGTCCGAGAACAACGCCGCCTCGTCGAATATCGGCGCGTCGGTTTCGGCCGCGACGGGGCTGGAGTTCCTCTCGAACATGGTCAGCAACCTGCTCTCGAACGACGACTACAACATCGTCATCCGCTACCGCCCCAAGTCGGAGCTGACCAGCGACGAAGTGGATTTCGGCCTTTCGAAGAGCCTGATAAACAACCGTCTGTTCGTCGAGGTCGAGGGCAACTACCTGATCGACAACAAACAGGCCATCAACAGCTCGATGTCCAACTTCATGGGCGAAGCCTACATCACCTACCTGATCGACCGGGCGGGAACGCTCAAGGCCAAGGCCTTTACGCAGACCATCGACCGTTTCGACGAGAATCAGGGTCTTCAGGAGACCGGCGTCGGCATCTACTTCAAGGAGGATTTCGACAACTTCCGCGACCTGCGGCGGCGCATCCGGGAGCGTTTCACCAACAAGAAGCGCAAGGCCCGGCGCGAAGCGCGCCGCGAGGCCGCCCGCCGGGAAAAGGAGCTTCGGCGTGCGGCGGCGGATACGCTGCAGGCGTTCCGATACGTTAAACATGAAAAGGATGCGCCCGCGCCGTGAAACGGATCGGCCGGAACCGGAAACAGAAAAAATTCAATGACAAACTTCTATAATTTCTAAAACACTATGATGACTTTTTTGCAGGCTGCCGAGGCGGTGGCCACCAGTGAGGAGACCCGTATGGGATTGTGGACGCTGTTTACCAAGGGCGGTTGGCTGATGTGGCCGCTGCTGGCGCTGGGCGGGGTGACGATCTTTATCTTCGTGGAGCGTTTCATGGCTATCCGCAAGGCTTCGGTGTTGGACATGAACTTCATGAACCGCATCCGCGACTACATTTCCGACGGCAAGATCCAGACGGCCGTGAATCTGTGCAAGAAGACCGACACGCCGATCGCCCGCATGATCGAGAAGGGCATCGAGCGCATCGGACGCCCGATGAGCGACGTGCAGACGGCCATCGAGAACGTCGCCAACCTCGAAGTCTCGAAGCTCGAAAACGGCCTGCCGTTTCTGGCGACGATCGCCGGCGGCGCCCCGATGATCGGTTTTCTGGGTACGGTGCTCGGTATGGTGCAGACCTTCATGGACATGTCGGCCGCAGGCGGCACGGTGGATCTGGGACTGCTTTCGAGCGGTATGTATGTGGCGATGGTGACCACCGTGATGGGTCTTATCGTCGGCATCCCGGCCTACTTCGGCTACAACTACCTCGTCGCGCGCATCGAGAAGCTGGTTTTCCAGATGGAGGCCAACTCGATCGCATTCATGGACATTCTGAATCAACCCGTTCAAAAATAACGCGCTATGGCAATTAAACACGGATCGAAGGTCGATAAGTCCTTCTCGGCATCGTCGATGACCGACCTGATGTTCCTGCTGCTGCTGTTTCTGCTGATCGCTACGACGCTGATCAATCCCAACGCCCTGAAGCTGATGCTGCCGAAAAGCTCCAACCAGCTCAAGGACAAGGCGATGACCACGGTTTCGATACAGGATGCGGGCCACGGCAAGTACCGCTATTACGTCGAACTGCAGGAGGTCGGCTCGATCGAGGGTGTGGAGCGTGCGCTCAAGACGCGTCTCGACGGACAGAAGGACGCCACCGTGTCGCTGCACTGCGACGAGACGGTAGCCGTGGGCGAGACGGTCAAGGTGATGAATATCGCCAAGGACAACAATTACAAGTTAATTCTGGCGACGGCGCCGAATTGACGGACGCCGTCCGGCGGCGGCAGCCGTCGCCAAAATCAGGTTTTATGTATTATTACGATCCAAATAACAGGAATCCCCGCAGGTGGGCGACGGTTGCGACGGCGGTCTACGCGCTGCTGCTGATCGGTTCGTTCGCGCTGGTCTCGTTCGACTTCCGGCAGATCCACGACAAGCCGGGCGATACGATCACGATCGACTTCACCGAGCCGCCTGCGCCCGAACCGCCCAAGCCGCGCGTCAGGACGGCCACCGAGCCGCGCGTGCACGACCGCACGGCTCCCGTCGAGCAGACGGCGCAGGTATCCGGCAAGGACGAGACGACGCAGACGCCCAATCCCCGCGCGCTGTTCAACATGAACAAGGGCGGTGCCGACGAACCTGACAACGCGGGCAATCCCCGCGCTCCCGAAGGCGAGGACAAGGCCAGCGGCACCGGTCCGGGACTCAATCCCGACGGGCTGGACCAGCTGGATCAGGGCTTGCAGGGGCGCGGACTGGTGGGCGACCTGCCCAAACCTTCGTACCCCGGTTCGAAGAGCGGCAAGGTGATCGTCCGCGTGACGGTCGATGCTTCGGGACGGGTCACGAGTGCGGCCTACGAACCGAAAGGCTCGACCACCGACGCCGCCGAACTGGTCGAAGCCGCCAAAGCCGCGGCGCGCAAGGCGCGCTTTACCGAGAGCCGCGCGGCGGTGCAGGGCGGAACGATCACCTATGTTTTCCGTATGGAGTAATTTTTGAAACGAAAGACAATGCGATTTTTATTACTGACACTTTTCGGATGCCTGACCTTTGCGGCGGGCCGCGCCCAGCAGCCCGCGAAGATCGAGGGGGCGCATCTGCATATGGAGGTCGCGAGCCACGATTTCGGCGACGTGCCCCGCAAGGGCGGCGATCTGGTGCGCGAATTCACCTTCACCAACGACGGCACGGTGCCGCTGGTCGTGACGCGCGTCATCACCTCGTGTTCGTGTCTCAAGGCGTCGTACTCCAAACGGCCGGTCGCTCCGGGCGAGAGCGGAACCATCAGCATCACCTACGAACCCCACAAGAGTGAACCGGGCGTCTTCAACAAGGTGATTCAGATTTACTCGAATTCGGTGGACGGCCGCGACGTAATCACCGTGCAGGGCAACTCGATCGATCCGGAACCCCGCAAGGTCAAGACCGGGGAGGTGAAGATAAAGTATAAGAAAGATAAGTAGGATAGCCTTTCCGGGGACTGGTGGTTTCAGGTTTCCGGGGGCCGGGTTTTCGGGTTTCCGGGGGCTTGACGGTTTCGGGGGGGGCCGAAGTTTCCGCCCGCAATCCGCCCGCATGCGGGAAGTCTTCTCCGAGGAGGGGATTCAGGGAACAGACTTGCAAACGCCGCCTTTGGCGGCGGCAACGCCCGTCGGAGTCGATCCGCGGGCCGAATAATACATACACTACAATAAAGTAACTACGCTATTTATGGCAATTCTTTTTTCCAACGCAACGATCCTGCCGATGACGGCGGACGAAGGCGCTCCCAAGACCTTTACGGGTTTCGTGGGCGTCGCGGGCAGCCGCATCGCGCTGGTCACGGCGTCCGCTTCCGAAGCCGACGCATTCCGTACCGCGCATCCCGACGCGCGGATCATCGACTGCACGGGCCGGCTTGTGATGCCGGGGCTTGTCAATACCCACTGCCACGCCGCCATGACGCTGCAGCGCAGTTATGCCGACGATATCGCCCTGATGGAGTGGCTTCACGACTATATCTGGCCGTTCGAAGCGCGGCAGACGGCCGACGACGTGGCGTTGGGAATGACTCTCGGCATTGTCGAGATGCTGTTGGGCGGCGTGACCTCGTTCGTGGATATGTATTACCACGAGAACCGCTGCGTCGAAGTGGCCGAGCGGCTGGGCATCCGTGCGATGCTGGGCTGCAACTATTTTGACAGCAACGTCGAAGAGGTGCTTCCCGAAGTGGGGCAGGCGGTGGAACTCGCCGCCGGCTGCGACCGGATCCGGATCGCCCTCGCACCCCATTCGCCCTACACCGTGTCGCCCGAAAACCTGCGGCGCGGCAAAGAGACGGCCGAGCGGTACGGACTGCACCTGATGACCCATATCGCCGAGACGCAGGACGAGGTGCGCATCGTGCGCGAAAAGTACGGCTCGACGCCCGTCGAACACCTCGATGCGCTGGGCATGCTCGACGCTCGCACCATCGGCGCACACTGCATCCATTTGACCGACACCGACATTGCGACGCTGGCCGCGCGCGGCGTGGCCGTGTCGCACAACCCGCAGAGCAACATGAAGATTTCGAGCGGCGTGGCGCCCGTCGAGCGGCTGCGCGCCGCGGGTGCGCTGGTGACCATCGGCACCGACGGCACCTGCTCCAACAACGACCTCGACATGTTCGAGGAGGTGCGCACGGCGGCTTTCCTGCAGAAATCCGCCACGGGCGACCCCGTCGCGCTCCCGGCTTACGAAGCGCTGAAGCTGGCGACGGTCAACGGCGCCCGCGCTTTGGGCTACGCCGAAGGCGAACTGGGCGTGGTCCGCGAAGGCGCATTGGCCGACCTAATCGTCGTGGACCTCCAGAAACCCCATTTGCAGCCCGTTCACGATCTGGTGTCGAACATCGTCTACTGCGGCAAGGCGTCGGATGTCGATACGGTCATGGTCGACGGCCGCATCGTGGTCGAAAACCGCCGCGTGGCGGGCGTGGACCTGCCTGCGCTCTATGCCGACGTCGCCGCCGCCGTGAAACGCATCACGGCGAAATAACCGTCCGACCATGAAAATCATCTCCGTCAGGGAACACCCCGAATTCGCGGATACCGCGATCGGCTATATTTCGGCCTGCTGGCCCGAAGTGCGGCCCGTTCTTTATGAGGACTGCATCCGCCACGCTGTCAGCGCCGCAGGTCCGCTTCCGCAGTGGTACCTGCTGATGTCGGGCGGCGAGCCGGCGGGGTGTGCCGGGTTGATCGCCAATGACTTTATCAGCCGCATGGACCTGTGGCCGTGGGCCTGCGCCCTCTATGTCGCCGAACATATGCGCGGACACGCCTACGGACGGCTGCTGCTCGACCGTGCGGCCGAAGACGCCCGCCGCGCCGGATTCGGCAAACTCTACCTCAGCACCGATCACGCCGGGCTGTACGAAAAGTGGGGCTTCCGCTATATCGGACAGGGCTATCACCCGTGGGATGCGGAGTCCCGGATTTACGAACGTACTTTATAACAATATATTGACAGCATTGGTATGAAAGGAAAGATTCGTTTCGGAATGGTCGGTACGGGCTTTATCGCCGACTGGGTGCTTGCCGGCGCCCGGCAGGATGCGCGCTTCGAGGCGGCGGCGGTCTGTTCGCGCAATCAGGCTACGGCCGACGCCTTCGCCGCGAAGCACGGGATTCCGCATACGTTCACCTCGCTCGAAGAGATGGCCCGCAGTCCGCTCGTCGATGCCGTCTATATCGCCTCGCCCAACGCCCTGCATGCGTCGCAGAGCATCCTCTGCATGAGCTGCGGCAAACACGTGCTGTGTGAGAAGCCGCTGGCCTCCAATGCGCGCGAAGCCCGTGCGATGATCGAAGCCGCGCGCAGATACGGCGTCGTGCTGATGGAGGCCATGATTGTGACGCTCAATCCCAATTTCCGGATCGTGTGCGAGCAGCTGCCCCGGCTCGGAACGATCCGCCGCTACTTCGCCAGCTACTGCCAGTACTCCTCGCGCTATGACAAGTTCAGGGAGGGGATTGTGCTCAACGCCTTCGATCCTTCGCTTTCCAACGGCGCCATGATGGACATCGGCGTCTATACGGTTTACCCGATGGTCGCGCTTTTCGGGCGGCCGCAGGCCGTCGATGCGCAGGGTGTCGTGCTCTCTTCGGGGGCGGACGGTCAGGGAGCCGTCAATTTCCGTTACGAGGGGATGAACGCCACGGTGCTCTACTCCAAGATCGCCGATTCGCACCTGCCCTCCGAGATCGAAGGGGAGGAGGGCACGCTGCTGCTGGACACGATCCACGACATACGCCGTGTGACCCGTTTCCCGCGCCGAGGCGCCGCTTCGGGCCGCGGCCCGGAGGCTGTCGGCGAATCGGTCGGCGTGGAGCCGGACCGGGACCGTTACTATTACGAAATCGCGGAGTTCATTGATTTGATCGAACAGGGCCGCCCGGAATCGGCGGTCAACAGCCACGCCAATTCGCTTGTGACGCTGGAGATCATCGATGAAGTGCGCCGCCAGCTGGGCGTGGTCTATCCCGCCGACGGGGCGTGCTGACTTCCGCCGATTCGTGTAGCTTGGTAACGATTAACGGCAGGGAATATCCCTGCCGTTAATCGTTATCGTTTTTTTGCGGTCTTCCAGCCCCGTTTCTCCCCGGCTTTTGCGGCCTTGTTTCCTCTCCGTGCTGTCGCTTTCCGACCTTGTTTTCCGGCGCTTCCCTTTACCGCAACAGGACTTCTCCAGCCCCGTTCCTCCCCGGCTTTTGCGGCCTTGGCCCTTCTCCGTGCTGTTCCTCCCGGCCTCCTCCTCCTTTCTCCGGACCGTTCACTCCCCGGCCACGGCGGAGGGATGCCGTCCGTCGGTTCTCAGGTATACCGTCGCCGTGCGCGAAGTGTTGTAGATGCGGATATGCGGCCGCTCGGTGTTATCCCCGTCCTGCGCCGGGAACGAGAAGTGCTCGCCGTCCATCGCCTGCCGCTCCTGCCCGCCGAAACGCCGTTCGTCGGTCGAGAGCAGGGGCACGTATTTGCCGGGCGCCTGCACGGGCAGCTCGTAGTCGGGAATCGACGCCGAGGGGTGCCAGTTGAAGACGAACAGCAGGTCGCCGTGCGCGAAGGCCATCGTCTTGTTGCACTCGTCCATCACGAGATTCCACGCGTAGCCGTCGGCCAGCACCCTGTACCGCTTCACCAGTTTGATCATCGCCTTGTCGAAATCCCCCAGCCACGCATAGCGCAGAAACCCGTTCCCGGCCAGCGACCACTGCCGCCGGGCGTGGGCGTAGCTCCAGCCGTTGCCTTCGCGCGGGAAGTCGATCCATTCGGGATGCCCGAACTCGTTGCCCATGAAGTTGAGGTAGGCCTGCCCGCCCGTCGAAATGGTCATCAGGCGTATCATCTTGTGCAGCGCCATGCCGCGGTCGATCACCACGCTCTGCGACGCGCGGTCCATGTTGAAATACATCTCCTTGTCCATCAGCCTGAACGCCAGTGTCTTGTCGCCCACCAGCGCCTGATCGTGCGACTCGGCGTAGGCCACCGTCTTCACTTCGGGCAGCCGGTCGGTCATCACGTTCCACATCTCCCAGATGTTCCACTCCTCGTCGGGCACCTCCTTGAGCTGCTTGATCCAGAAATCGGGAATCGCCATCCCCAGCCGGTAGTCGAAGCCGATGCCTCCGTCCGTGTCGGGAATGCACATCCCCGGCATGCCCGACACGTCCTCGGCGATCGTCACGTCGCCCGCGCGGAAGTCGTGCACCAGCCGGTTGGCCAGCGTCAGATAGGTCAGCGCGTCGCCGTTCACCCCCGCGTCGAAGAAACGTTCGCGGCAGTCGAAATCGACGTAGCCGTGGTGGTGGTAGATCATCGAGGTCACGCCGTCGAAGCGGTAGCCGTCGAAATGGAATTCGTCGAGCCAGTATTTGACGTTCGAAAGCAGGAAATGCTGCACCTCGTCCTTGCCGTAGTCGAAGAGCATCGAGTCCCAATAGGGCTGGTAGCCCGCCTTTCCGGGCAGCGAGTAGTGGTGGTCCGTGCCGTCCAGCTCGTTGATGCCCTCGTTGAGGTTCTTCACGTAGTGGGCGTGTACGAGGTCCATGATGACCCCCAGCCCCAGCTCGTGGGCGCGGCGCACCAGCTCCTTCAGCTCTTCGGGCGTGCCGCAGCGCGATGCCGGGGCGAAGAAACTCGACACATGATAGCCGAACGACCCGTAATAGGGGTGCTCGGCGATGGCCATGAGCTGCACGGCGTTGTAGCCGTCCTTTTTTATTATAGGTAATATCTTCTCCGTGAATTCGCGGTAGGTTCCGACGCCCTCCTTCTCTTGCGCCATGCCCACGTGTGCCTCGTAGATGAGGAGGTTTCCGTTTTTCGAAATGTCGAATGCGTCGCCCCGCCAGTCGAACGGCTCCGGCGCCCAGAACTGCGCCGTGTAGTTCTTCGTCGCCTCGTCCTGCACCACGCGCGTCGCGTAGGCCGGAATGCGGTCCAGCCAGCCGTTGTCGCCATGGACGTGGAGCTTGTAGAGCGAGCCGTGCACCAGCCTGTCACGGTACATCGCCGTGGGGAAGAAGGCGCTCCATACGCCGTGGCGGTCGCGCTGCATGCGGATTTCGGTCCGCTGCCAGTTGTTGAAATCGCCGAAGACGTAGACGTCGTGCGCTCCGGGCAGCCATTCGCGCAGCCACCAGCCGTCGAGCACCTCGTCGCGCTGCCAGCCGAAATAGCGGTAGCCGTTGGCGTAATCGACGAGCGACCCCGCCGCCTGCACGATTGCGTTCATTTTGTCCATATACCGCTCGTGACGGTTGTTCAGCTCCCGCTCTGCGGGGAGCAGCCACTCGTCGCGTTCGACGATCGGAAGCCTGCGGGTCGTTTTTTCCATAACCGGTTTTGTGTTGATACAAATATATGGAAAATTTTTCTATCTTTGTCAGCAAACAAAAAACGAATCATTTATTACTAACACCAAAAATTAACTTATGAAAGGACAACCCCAAGGACTGATCGCCGCGGCTTTGGCCAATATGGGCGAGCGATTCGGTTTCTACATCATGATGGCGATCCTGACCCTGTTCATCTCCGCCAAGTTCGGTCTCGACGAGGCCACGGCGGGTTACATCTATTCGGGATTCTACGCTTCGATCTACCTGCTGGCGCTTGTCGGCGGTATCATCGCCGACAAGACCAAGAACTACAAGGGCACCATCATGTGGGGTCTGGTGGTGATGTCGCTGGGTTACCTGCTGATCGCCATTCCCACGCCCACGCCGGTTCCCAGCCTGCCGCTCTACCTGACGCTGACCTGCCTCGGACTGCTGGTCATCGCCTTCGGCAACGGCCTTTTCAAGGGCAATCTCCAAGCCTTGGTGGGGCAGATGTACGACAACAAGGAGTTCAGTGCCAAGCGCGAGTCGGGTTTCCAGATCTTCTACATGTTCATCAACATCGGCGGTTTCTTCGCGCCGTTCGTGGCCATCGGCGTGCGCAACTGGTGGCTCAAGGTCAATAATTTCGACTACAACGCCAAACTGCCCGAACTCTGCCACGAATACCTTGCCAAAGGGCAGGACATGGCCGGCGAGGGGCTTGCCAACCTCACCTCGTATGCCAATTCGGCCTACCTCGACGGTTCGCCCGTCGGTGACCTGCACGCCTTCTGCAACAGCTACCTCGACGTTTTCAACCGCGGTTTCCACTACGCCTTCATCGCCGCTATCGTGATGATGCTCGTCTCGCTGATGATCTATATGTCGAACAAGAAACGCTTCCCCGATCCCTCGCAGAAGGCTGCCGCCAAGGGCGGGAAGGCTTCCGCCGCCGAGATCACGATGTCGGCGCAGGAGATCCGCCAGCGCATCTATGCGCTTTTCGCCGTGTTCGGCGTGGTGATCTTCTTCTGGGTTTCGTTCCACCAGAACGGCTATTCGCTGACCTACTTCGCCCGCGACTACGTGAATCTGGACGTCATCAACATCGACTTGGGCTTCACGGTCATCAAGGGCGCCGAAATCTTCCAGAGCGTCAACCCGTTCTTCGTGGTTACCCTCACGCCGCTGATCATGTGGTTCTTCGGCTGGCTGCGCAAACGCAACGTCGAGGTCTCGACGCCGATGAAGATCGCCATCGGTATGGGTATCGCCGCCACGGCCTACCTCTTCCTGATGTTCTTCTCGCTGGCGCTGCCCGACAAGGCCGCCCTCGCAGGCATGAAGGCCGACGAGATGCAGTCGATTCTGGTTACGCCGTGGGTGATGGTGGGACTCTACTTCATCCTGACGGTCGCCGAGCTGTTCATCTCGCCGCTCGGACTGGCCTTCGTGTCGAAGGTCGCGCCGCCGCATATGCAGGGTCTGATGCAGGGCTTCTGGCTGGCTGCCACGGCCGTGGGCAACGCACTGTTGTTCGTGGGCGGATGGCTCTATCTGCACACCCCGATGTGGGCTACGTGGTTCGTCTTCGTGGCCGCCTGCGGACTGTCGATGCTCGTCATGCTGTCGATGGTACGCTGGCTCGAACGGGTCACCCGATAACAGGACGGGACCGTTTCGCGGGGCCGGACGGGACGTCGGAAAGGACGGCTCGGTTCCGCGGTTCCGGACGGATCGCCCGATGCCGGAACGCTGTTCCGCCGAATTTGCCGCCGCGTAATTTTACGCGGCGGTTTTTTTGCAAATTCGATAAAATGGACTTTTTCTGTTGGTTCTCCGGTTGAAAATGCTATCTTTGTAGCGCTTAAAGTCACTTTTTACATGCGCATTCCGTCATCTCTCGCCGCTTTTGCGGTCTGCATGCTTTTTGCTTGCGCCTATGCCCTCTCGGTGCGGGCGGGCGAACGGACGATGCAGATTGCTTCATCGCATGCGGCGGACAGCGCCTTGACGGCTTATTACAGACTTTGCAAAGCGCACCGCGCCGGTGCCGAGGCTCCCGCCATGTGCGATACGCTCTTCCGGCGGGCTGCCGCTGCGGGCAACGTGCGCATGCAGACTGTCGCGCTTTGCGTCCGTCTCGACCATTTCTACTACAAGAACGACCGGGCTGAAATCCTCGAAGGCGTGCGGCGCGTGCAGGAATTCTGCCGCAAGCATCCCAAGGAGGACCTGCGTTATTTCTATTACTTCGTCTGGTCGAGCCGCCTGATTACCTATTATATCAAGCAGAACCAACCCAATACGGCGATTTACGAGACCCGCAAGATGCTCGCCGAAGCCGAGGAGGACGATTATCCCGAAGGCGTCGCCGCCTGCTACCGGATGCTCGCCAACCTCTACCTGACGCAGGGCGCGTGGCGGATGGCTTACGACAACTTCCGCCGCCAGATCGAGGTGCTCGAACACAACGGCATCGACGACATCAACCTGCCGACGCAGTACGCTTCGCTGGCGCAGTGCGCGCTGGAGCTGGATATGCCCGATTCGGCGTTCGTCGCGCTGCAGAAGGCCGCGTCGCTGCCCAAGCGGACCACCTATCAGGAATTTACCGTCAATAAGGGCTTCGGCCTTTACTATATCCGGACTGAAAATTTCGCGGAGGCGAAGAAACGGCTGGAGGCTTCGGAAGAGCTGTTCCGCCGCGACCCCTCGCTGCGGTTCCATACGGCCGGGCTGAGTTATCTGCGAACGGCCTATTTCAAGGCTTCGGGCCAGTACGGGAAGGCGTTGGAGACGATTCTGGAGACGCAGCGCGACACGGTGATCCGCAGTTCCGGGTTCAACAACTATGCGCTGACCAAGGAGCTTGGCGACGTCTACTGGCACCTGCGTGAGATGGAGCGGGCCGCGGCCAATTACCGGGAATACATCCGTCTGTCGGACTCGGTGCGCAACCGCGAAATCCGCACTGCGACGGACGATTTTTCGGGAATTCTCGAAATCAGCCGCCTGCACAACGAAACCAAGGAGCTGCAGTACGACCTCCAGCGCAAACGCCTGCGCAACACCTATCTGATTATCTGCCTGCTGGCGGGAGTGCTGGTGACGGGCGGCGTGGGATATGCGCGCATGATGAAGCTCAACCGGCGTCTCAAGGCCTCCGAAGCGACGGTGCTGGCCCAGAACGAGCATCTGCGGATCAGCGGCGAGGAGCTTCTCGAAGCCAAGGAGCAGGCCGAGCAGGCCAGCCGCATGAAGACCGAATTTATCCAGCATATGTCGCACGAGGTGCGCACGCCCCTCAATTCGATCGTCGGATTTTCGCAGGTGCTGGCGTCCGAATTCCGCGACAAGCCCGCCACGGGCGAGTATGCCTCCATCATCGAAGCCAACAGCGCGACCCTGCTGCGGCTTTTCGACGACGTGCTCGAAGTCGCCTACCTCGACCAGACGGGCGACCTGCCTCGCTGCGACGTCACGGCGCTGAACAACCTCTGCAACGACTGCGTGGAGAGCACCCTGCCGGAACTGCATCCCGGCGTGAGCCTGCTGGACGAACTTCCGGTCTCCGATCCCGTGGTGCGCACCAACCTCAAGCGTATCGAGCAGGTGCTGCTGCATCTGCTCCGCAACGCTGCCAAATTCACGCGCTCCGGGCGTATCGTGCTGACGTACGAATGCCTGCCCGCGGAGCGTCTGCTGCGGTTTGCCGTGACCGATACCGGACCGGGCATTCCCGCCGGTCGGCACGAAGAGGTCTTCGGACGTTTCGTGAAAATCGATCCCTTTTCGCAGGGGACGGGACTCGGCCTGCCCATCTGCCGGCTTATCGCCGCTAAACTGGGCGGACGTTTGTTCGTCGATCCGGAGTATGCGTCGGGCTGCCGCATGATTTTCGAAGTGCCGTTCGACCTGCCCGAAACGTCTGCCTGATCCGGATTCCGTAACGCCGAAGCGCCGGTTTCTCGCCCCGTTGCCCTCTCAGTTCGTTAGTCTCTCAGTTCGTTAGTCTCTCAGTTCGTTAGTCTCTCGGTCCGTTAGTCTCTCGGTCCGTTGGTCTCTCGGTCCGTTGGTCTCTCGGCCCGTTGGCTTTGCGGTCCGTTGGTCTCTCGGCCCGTTGGCTTTTTGGTCTGTTGTCTTTGCGGCCCGTTGGCTTTTCGGTCTGTTGCCTTTTCGGTCCGTTGGCTTTTCGCCCCGTTAGTTGCTCGGTTCGTCGGCTTGTAACCCCGCCGCTCTCTTGTTGCCTTGCCGAAGCCACCTCTTGCAATCTCTTTCCTTTCCTGTTTTATTATTCGATACGTCTTCTTTCCGGCCCTTTTTTCTGGTCCGGATTGTTCTGTTTGTCTCCGTTTCTGCTTGTTCGGGACATAATCGGCTGGAAAAACTGCAAAAAACAGAAAACTTTTTTGGTTCCGTGAGTTTTCTTGTTATATTTGTCTCGAATAAAACGACTGAAGACATGACCCCTCCCCAGAAAGAACGCATTATCGACCAAGCGATGCAGATGTTCGCCACGCAGGGCATCAAATCCGTGCGCATGGACGATATCGCACAGCATCTCGGCGTATCGAAGCGTACGCTGTACGAACTGTTCGGCGACAAGGAAGGGCTGCTCTATCTGGCGATGGAGCGCTACTTCCAGCGTGACCGGCAGCGTTGGACCGAACTTACCGCCAACGCCCGCAACGTCCTCGAAGCCATGTTCATGGTGCTGGCGCAGGTGATGGACAAGGCCGAGGTGTCCAGCCGCATGATGGACAACCTCAAGAAATTCTATCCCGCCGTCCATGACAAACTGACGCGCGAAGGCATGGAAAAGAACCGGCGCAGCCTGCGCGGCATGCTTGATCAGGGTATCGTCGACGGCCTGTTCGTCGATAACATCAATATCGATCTGGCGATCTCGGTGCTTTACTACACGGCCTCCGCGCTGGTGGCCCGCAAGGAGCTGATGCTGCCCGCCGGAATGACCGAGCGCGAAGCCTTCGTGCAGATAATCAGCAATTTCTTCCGCGGCATTTCGACGGCCAAGGGGCTGCGGATGATCGACGACAACCTGAAAAGATACGAACTGACCAAGTACGGCAAATAAAAATTGAATTTGGGATATTTTATGAAAAAACTGATTTTAACCATGTGCCTTACGGCGGCGGGCGTTTTCGGCGCTGCGGCACAAATGCGTCTCACGCTCGGTGAGGCCCTCGATCTGGCGCTGAGCGAAAATCCGACCGTCAAGGTCGCCGAAATGGAGGTGCAGCGCTTCGACTATGTGAAGCGGCAGACGTGGGGTAGCTGGATACCCCAGATTTCGGTCGGCGGCACCTATACCCGCTCGATCGTCAAGCAGAGCATGACCAAGGGGCTTTCGTTCGGAGCCGACAATACGCTGGCGGCGCAGGGCGACGCCACGTGGACGCTCTTCGCCCCGGCGGTGTTCCGCACGCTGAAGATGAACGACGTCCAGCGGGCCGCCGCCGTGGAGTCTGCGCGCTCGTCGCGGATTACGCTGGTCGCCGAAGTCAAAAAGGCCTTCTATAACATCCTGCTGGCCGAGCAGTCGCTCGAAGTGCTCCGCGAATCTCAGGCCACCGTGCAGCGCACCGTGGACGACACCAGATTGCAGTACGACAACGGACTTGCGTCGGAATACGACCTGCTTACGGCGCAGGTGCAGCTGAGCAACCTGAAGCCTTCGATCCTGCAGACCGAGAATTCGATCCGCTTGGCCAAGCTGATGCTCAAAATGTACCTTTCGATCCCTGAGAACGTCGAAATCGAAGTCGTCGGAGAGCTGGACGCCATGCGCGACGCGGTGCTGGCGGGAACCGACGGCCTGACGACCGACGTGCAGGATAACTCCGACCTGCGTACGCTCGAACTGCAGGAGGATTTGCTCAAACGTCAGCTCAAAGTGGCGAATGCCGGACGCATGCCCACGGTCACCGCATTCTTTACGGCGACCTATACCGGTAACGATATCGACATGACGAAGCTCAATTTCGGCGGCGCGGAGGGAGGACAGCCGGGCGACGTGCTCGACGGTTCCAAATTCTGGTGGCAGCACCCGATGTCGGCCGGCCTGCAGGTTTCGATCCCTATTTTTTCGGGCCTTACGAAGATGAACAGGTCGCGCGAGATCAAGAACCAGATTTCGCAGATCGGTCTCCAGCGGGACTATGCCCGGCAGCAGATCGACGTCGAGGTCCGCGCGGCCCTGAACGACCTGCTCACCGCGCGCGAGACGATGTACGCGCAGGAGCTGACCGTCGCACAGGCCCGCAAGGCTTACAGCATCTCCGACACCCGCTACCGTGCGGGCGCGGGTACGATCCTCGAACTGAACAGCGCGCAGCTGGCGCAGACGCAGGCCGAGTTGAACTTTTCGCAGGCGATCTTCGACTACCTGACCGCCAAGGCCGAGTACGACCGCATCGTCGGCAAGGAGAATTAGCATAAAATCGAAAAACAGATAAAACCTATGAAGAATTTAACAGTTATGTTGATTGTCGCCGCAGCCCTCGCCGGCTGCACGGGCAAAAAAACCGCCGACGTCCAGCAGGAGACCCGTGTGCTGACCAAAACCGAGACGGCCGTCGCCGCTCCGGTGCAGCTTGCCGAGGAGTTCACCTCCGAAATCGAACCTTACAAGGAGAACGACATCACGCCCGCGGCGTCGGGCGTGCATATCGACCGGATTCTGGTCGAGGTGGGCGATCCCGTGCGTCAGGGTCAGCTGATCGTGACGCTCGACCCCACGCAGTACACCCAGCAGCTCGTGCAGCTGAAGACCGTCGAGGACGACTACAACCGCCTGCTTCCGGTCTACGAGGCGGGGGGAATCTCGGCCCAGCAGATCGAGCAGGCCAAGGCCCAGCTCGACGTGCAGCGCGAAGTGGTCGCCAACCTCAAGAAGAATATCGAGGTCCATTCGCCCATTACGGGCGTCGTCACGGCCCGCAACTACGAGTCGGGCGACCTGTTCGCCGCGCAGCCTATCCTGCATATCATGCAGATCGACCCGCTGAAGGTCGTCGCCAACATTTCGGAGCAGTATTTCCGCAACGTGAAGGTCGGCATGCCCGTCGATCTGAAGGTCGACATCTTTCCCGGCGAGACCTTCCCCGGCACCGTGTCGCTGATCTATCCGGCGCTCGATCCCGCGACCCGCACGTTCAAGGTCGAGGTGAAGGTGCCCAACGCCAAGCGTACGCTGCGTCCGGGCATGTTCGCCCGCACGGGATTCAACATGGGCGAGAAAGAGGGCGTCATGGTGCCCGACGTGGCGGTCCAGAAACAGGTGGGCACCGCCGAGCGGTTCCTCTACGTCATCAAGGGTGACAGCGTCGCCGAACGCCGCCGGGTCGAGGTGGGCCGTCAGGTCGGCGACCGCGTGGACATCCTTTCGGGCGTCGCTCCGGGCGAGCGGGTTGCCGTGACGGCTTTGTCGAAGCTTTTCGACGGCGCCAAGGTCGAAGTCAAACAGAATTAAACGCCCCGACGCATATGAAAATTTACGAAAGTGCGGTCCGCAAACCGGTCTCCACGGTGCTGCTGTTCGTCGGCGTGATGGTCTTCGGACTCTTCTCGCTGATGAATCTGGCCGTGGACCAGTATCCTGAGATCGAGATTCCGCAGATTTCGGTCATCACGATGTACCCCGGCGCCAACGCCGCGGAGATCGAGACCAACATCACCCGCGTGCTGGAGGACAACCTCAATACGGTGAGCAACCTCAAGAAGCTGACCTCCAAGTCGCAGGACAACGTGTCGATGATTACCGTCGAGTTCGAGTACGGTTCCGACCTCAATGAGGGTGCCAACGAGATCCGCGACGTGGTGAGCCGCGTGCAGTCCATGCTGCCCGACGACATCGACTATCCGACGATCTTCAAGTTCTCGACCTCGATGATCCCCGTGATGATGATCGCCGTCACGGCCGAGGAGAGCTATCCGGCCCTGAACAAACTGCTCGACGACAAGCTGGTCAACGTGCTGAACCGCGTGGACGGCGTGGGCGCCGTCTCCGTTATCGGTGCGCCCGAACGCGAGGTGCAGGTCAATGTCGATCCCGCCAAGCTCGACGCCTACAACCTGACGGTCGAGCAGCTGGGCCAGATCATCGCCGCCGAGAACGTCAATATTCCCAGCGGCACGATCGACGTGGGCAACAATACGTTCAACATCAAGGCCGACGGCGAGTTCAAACTCAGCGACGAGCTGCGCAAGGTCGTGGTGTCGAACGCCGGGGGCCGCACGGTGATGCTCTCCGACGTGGCCGAAATCCGCGACACGCTCGAAAAATTCACCATGGACGAACGTGTGAACGGCCAGCGCGGCGTGCGCGTGATGTTCCAGAAACAGTCGGGCGCCAATACCGTGAATATCGTCCACGAAATCCAGAAGCGTCTGCCCGAAATCCAGAAGACGCTGCCCAAGGACGTGAAGATGGAGTTGATTTTCGAAGGCTCGCAGGAGATCACCGACGCCATCGGGTCGCTCTCGGAGACCATCATGTACGCCTTTATCTTCGTGGTGCTGGTGGTGATGATCTTCCTCGGACGCTGGCGGGCGACGCTCATCATCTGCATGACGATCCCCGTCTCGCTGATCTGCTCGTTCATCTACCTCTTCGCCACGGGATCGACGCTGAACATCATTTCGCTCTCGTCGCTCTCGATCGCCATCGGTATGGTCGTCGACGACGCCATCGTGGTGCTGGAGAATATCACGACCCATATCGAGCGGGGATCGAGTCCCAAGGAGGCCGCCATCTACGCCACCAACGAGGTGTGGCTGTCGGTCATCGCCACCACGCTGGTGGTCGTCGCCGTGTTCCTGCCGCTGACGATGGTGCCGGGCATGGCCGGTATCCTCTTCCGCGAGCTGGGCTGGATCGTGACGATCGTGGTTTGCGTCTCGACGACGGCGGCCATCTCGCTCACGCCGATGATGTCGGCCTACCTCCTCAAACTCGACGGAGGCGTACACGACTACAAAGGCGTCGGCATTGTCTACAAGCCGATCGACCGTGCGCTCGAATGGCTCGACGACATCTATGCCCGTTCATTGAACTGGGTGGTCCGCCACCGCCGCATCACGATCTTCTCGATGATGGGCCTTTTCGTCGTTTCGCTGGGACTGATCACCCGCGTGCCGACCGAGTTCTTCCCGCCTTCGGACAACAGCCGTATTTCGGCGATGGTCGAGCTGGAGCAGAATATCGGCGTGGAGTATACGGCGCGCATCGCCCGGCAGATAGACAGCATCATCTATGCGAAATATCCTGAGATCGTGCTGGTGTCGGCTTCGGCCGGAGCCAACTCTTCGGACAACGCCTTCGCCGCGATGCAGACCACCGGATCGCATATCATCAACTACAACATGCGTCTGACGGATGTCGAGGGGCGCGAGCGTTCGATCTACGTCGTTTCCGACCTGCTGCGCGAAGACCTCGACCGGATTCCCGAAGTGCGTCAGTACACGGTGACGCCGGGCGGCATGTCGGGCAGCATGAGCGGCTCGGCGACGGTCAATGTCAAGGTCTTCGGCTATGATATGGACGTCACGAACGCCATCGCCAACGACCTGAAGGAGAAGATGCGCGGGATGAAGGGCGTGCGCGACGTGAAACTTTCGCGCGACGACCTGCGCCCCGAATACAACGTGGTCTTCGACCGCGACCGCCTGTCGTATTACGGGATGAACAGCGCCACTGCGTCGCAGGCCGTGAAAAACCGGATCGACGGTCTCGTGGCGTCGAAATACCGCGAGGACGGCGACGAATACGACATCGTCGTACGCTACGGCGAGCCGTTCCGCACCTCGGTCGATGACGTGGAGAACATCACGCTTTACAACGCGCAGGGCCGCCCCGTGAAACTCAAGGAGGTCGGCCGGGTGCAGGAGGAGTATGCCGCTCCGATGATCGAGCGCGAGAACCGCCAGCGCGTGATCTCGGTGCAATCGACGCTGGGCGCCGGCGTCGCGCTGGGCGATGTGGTGGCCGAGGTCGAAAAGCTGATCTCCGAATACCACACCCCCGACGGCGTGGACCTCGAAGTGGGCGGCACGGTCGAGGATCAGGGCGACGCCTTCGGCGATTTGGGCGTGCTGTTCATCCTGATCGTCATTCTGGTCTATATCGTGATGGCCACGCAGTTCGAGTCGCTGCTGTTCCCGTTCATCATCATGTTCACCATTCCGTTCGCCTTCACGGGCGTGTTCCTCGCGCTGTGGATGACCTCCACGCCGCTGTCGCTCATCGCCCTGATCGGCGCCATCATGCTGGTGGGTATCGTGACCAAGAACGGTATCGTGATGGTGGACTACATGAACCTGCTGGTCGAGCGCGGTTCGGGCGTCTTCGACGCCGTGATCGCCGGCGGCAAGAGCCGTCTGCGTCCCGTGCTGATGACCTCGTTCACGACCATTCTGGGCATGCTGCCGCTGGCGATCGGCACGGGCGCAGGCTCGGAGACGTGGCAGCCGATGGGTATCGCCGTGATCGGCGGTCTGACCTGTTCGACCCTGCTGACGCTGTTTATCATTCCTGCGCTCTATTCGGTATTCGTGAACCGTTCCCAGCGCAAGGAGAAGGAGAAACTGGCCCGTCTGTCGGCCGAACATCAGGCGAGTGTGCATTAATTAAGGTAAAACGATTATGAAAGCAGTATTCTTATCCTATAATCAGGCGCTTACCGACCGTGTGAACGCCATCCTCGACGAGCAGGGCATCCGCGGCTTCACCCGCTGGGCGCTGACCGAGGGCCGCGGCTCCGTCGACGGCGAACCGCATTACGGCACGCATGCGTGGCCGTCGATGAATGCTTCGATCATGGCGATCGTCGACGACGAAAAGGTCGCGCCGCTGATGGCGGCCTTCCGTGAAATGGACGCCGCCACCAAACTGCAAGGCTCGCGGGCCTTCGTCTGGAATATCGAACAGACCTACTGATCGCCGGGCGTTCCGCCCGCTGTCCGGAAATGCAGAAAAGCCGCAGGATTTTTCCTGCGGCTTTTTTCGCTTTCGCCGCCTGTTCCCGCCGAGGGGTGTTTGGTGCTATGCTCCGCCTTTTCTCCGGCTGACGCTCCGCCCGCTTTTGGTTTTCCGCTTCCTTTTGGGTAATGTTTCGCCCGCTTTTCCCTGCTGACGATTTGTCTGCTTTTCCCTGCTGACGATTTGTCCGCTTTCTCCGGCTGACGGTTCCTCGTTTCTTCTCGGCTGACGATTTGTCCGCTTTTCTGCGGCCGGCGCTCCGCCCGCTTCCCATGCACCGCCCCTCCTTGACGCTCCGTTTTTTCATATCCGGTTTTGCGCCTTATCCGAAAATCCGTGCGGAGAATCTTTCCGGCGCGGGTGCGCAGTCGCCATATTTTTACTATTTTTGTCTGCATGAAACTTACCTTTCTGGGAACGGGCACCTCGCAGGGTGTCCCTGTCATCGGATGCCGCTGCCGGGTCTGCACTTCGTCCGACCGGCGCGACGACCGTCTGCGCACCTCGGCCATGGTCGAGGCGGGGGACGTGCGCATCGTCATCGACGCCGGACCCGATTTCCGCTGTCAGATGCTGCGCACCGGCGTCCGCCGTATCGACGCCATTCTGCTGACGCACGAACATAAGGACCATATCGGCGGGCTGGACGACGTGCGGGCCTTCAATTTCGTCGATTACCCGCCGACGATCCACCGCATCGACCTCTATGCGGCTCCCCGCACCCTCGATGTCGTGCGCAAGGATTTCGACTACGCCTTCGCGCAGGACAAGTACCGGGGCGTTCCGGAAATCGAACTGCACGAGATCGACGTTACGCGGCCTTTCAGCGTCAAAGGCGTCGAAATCCTCCCCGTTTCGGGACACCATTCGGAACGCTTTGCAGTGACGGGATTCCGCATCGGCAGGCTGGCCTACCTGACCGACTTCAAGACCATTGCGGACGCCGAAGTCGAAAAACTGACCGGTCTCGACGTGCTGGTGGTCAATGCGCTCCGTTTTGCCGAGCATTATTCGCACTTCAATGTGGCCGAGGCGCTGGAGCTGATCGCCCGTGTCTCGCCGCGCGAAGCCTACCTGACCCATATGTCCCACGACATCGGCCTGCACGCCGAGACGGAGCCGACGCTTCCGCCCCATGTGCATATGGCCTACGATACTTTGGAAATTGAAATAAACGATTGATATGAAAAACTTTAAGGATAAAGTCGTCATCGTGACGGGCGCTTCGTCGGGCATCGGCGAGGCGATGGCACGCGAATTCGCCGCGCAGGGCGCGCGGGTAGTGCTGGGTGCGCGCAGCGTGCAGAAACTGCAGCTCATCGCGGGCGAAATCCGCTCACAGGGCGGGCAGGCCGCCTACTGCGGCGTCGATGTGACGAACGTCGACGAGTGCCGCCGGTTGATCGAGACCGCCGTGAACGAGTTCGGCGGAATCGACGTGCTGGTCTGCAATGCCGGGCTTTCGATGCGTGCGATCTTCGACGACGTGGACCTCGGCGTGCTTCACCGCCTGATGGACGTCAACTTCTGGGGAACGGTCAACTGTTGCAAATTCGCACTTCCGTATCTCCAGCGGTCGCGCGGCTCCATCGTCGGCATCTCGTCCGTCGCTGGGCTGCACGGTCTTCCGGGGCGGACGGGCTATTCGGCGTCGAAATACGCCATGACGGGTTTTCTCGAAACCTTGCGCATCGAGAATCTCAAAAAGGGCCTGCACGTCATGATCGCCTGCCCCGGCTTCACGGCTTCGAACGTCCGCTTCTCGGCTCTCACGGCCGACGGGTCGGCGCAGGGCGAAACCCCGCGCAACGAGGCCAAGATGATGACTTCCGCCGAGGTCGCCCGGATCGTCGCCCGCGGCGTCCTGAAGCGCAAGCGTCTCTGCCTGATGGAGAGCGAGGGGCGCGCCACCCATTTCGTCAAGAAATTCGCGCCGGGTTTCCTCGACAGAATGTTCTATCTGGTGATGTCCAAAGAACCCGATTCGCCCTTGAAATAGCTCCGGACTCCGGCGAAAAATGGAGCGGAAATGGACCGGGCGGTTGCATGTCCGGCACGGCTGAAAGAAAAGGCGTCCTGAAAACAGGACGCCTCTTTTGTTTGTTCGGAGTCTATTTCCCCTCCGTTGTTACTCCCTCCGTTCCGGAGCTTCTCCGCAGTGTTCGTTCCGAAATCCGGATGCTGTATTCGTACAATCCGAACAACGGCAGCAGGACCAGAATCATGCTGAATACGTCGGGCGGGGTGATGACCGCCGAGAGAATCGCCAGCGCGACGAGGGCGTGGCGGCGGTAGCGGCGTAGGAAATCGGGGCTTACGAGTCCCATGCGGGTCAGGAAATAGACCAGCAGCGGCAGCTGGAATACCACGGCGCAGGCGATCGAGACGTTGAGCACGGTCGAGAGGTAGGAGCTGACGTCGATCATGTTGGTCACCTGCTCGCTGACGCTGTACTGAGACAGGAATCCGATCGTCAGCGGCGCGATTATGAAGTAGCCGAACAGCAGCCCCGCGAAAAATCCCGCCGAGACATAGAACACGAACCTCCGGCATCCGCGCAGTTCACGCTCGGTGAGCGCCGGACGCGCGAAGCGCCACAACTCCCACAGCAGGTAGGGGAATCCGATGCAGAAGGCCGCGACCATCGAGATTTTGAGGTGCAGGTTGAACTGCCCGGCCATCGCCGTGTTGATGAGCTGCATGCGCTCGATCCCCGGCACGAATTCGATCCCTGCCAGTCCGGCCATCCATACCAGCAGCCGGTTGGTCGGAAATCCGGCCGACATAGGGCCGAACAGCACTCCGTCGATCAGCAGCCCTTTGCAGAGGAATGCGGCCACGGCCAGCGCCAGTATCGCCAGCACACCGCGCACCAAATGGGGCCGGAGCGCGTCGATGTGCTCGGCAAAGGTCATTTCGTCCGTGTCGCTGCGTTTTTGGCCGGACATGCGGGCTTATTTCTTTTCTTCGGGGGTTTCTTTCCGGGATTCCTGCGGCGCGGCCTGCTCTTTCCCGTTCTTCTCGTCGCCTGCCGCGGGATTTTCCATGGCGTCCTTGAACTCCCTGACGCCGCGGCCCATGCCGCGCATCAGTTCGGGTATTTTCTTGCCGCCGAAGAAGATGACGACGATCAGCAGGATGACCAGTATTTCCGTCAGGCCGATTTTGCCCAGAAACAGCGGGTGGATGAACATCATTGTTTTATCGGTTTTCGTTCGTTGCGGGGCGGAGTCTCCGCCTCAGCGCAAATGTAATAAGAATTTCCGAAACCTCCCTCTTCCGGTTGAAAAAAGCGGAACGCATTTGTGATGCGTCCCGCCCTGTACGGTTTGCGAAATGCGTTCCGGCTCCGAAACGCATTTACGCCGAATCTTCTCTTTGGAGTTGCCGGTCGAATCTCCGCTGCAGTGCGCCGGCCGAATCTCCGCCGAACCGCACCTTTGCCGGATTGCCTTCTCCGAATGGACGTTTCGTCCGAATCTTCGTCGCAGTGCGCCGGCCGAATCTCCGCCGCCATGCATCCCGCCCGAACCGGTTCGTCTTCCGGGGTATTCCTATTTGAAGAATATAGACGAAATTTCCTTGTAGTTGTGTACGCGCTCGATCACGTCGGCGAACATGTCGGCGATGGTCAGCACCGTGAATTTGTGCAGGTCCTTGTCGGGGTTGAGCGGAATGGTGTCCGTCACGATCACCTCCTCCAGCGCGCTGTCATTGATGCGTTCGTATGCCGGACCCGAAAGCACGGGGTGGGTGATGGCGGCGCGGACGCTCTTGGCCCCGCGCGACATGAGCATGTCGGCGGCCATGCAGATCGTGCCCGCCGTGTCGATCATGTCGTCCACGATCAGGATGTTGCGCCCCTCGACCTCGCCGATGGCGGTCATTTTGCCCACGACGTTGGCCTTGGCGCGCTCCTTGTGCGAAATGATGATCGGGGTGCCGAGCAGTTTTGCGTAGGTGTTGGCGCGTTTGGCGCCGCCCATGTCGGGAGCGGCGATCGAGAGGTCCTCGATTTTCAGGCTTTCGATATAGGGAATGAAGATGCCGCTGGCGTAGAGCGCATCGACCGGAACGTCGAAGAATCCCTGAATCTGGTCGGCGTGAAGGTCCATCGTCATCACGCGGTCCACGCCTGCGGCCATCAGCAGGTTGGCTACCAGCTTGGCGCCGATCGGCACGCGGGGACGGTCCTTGCGGTCCTGCCGCGCCCACCCGAAGTAGGGGATCACGGCCACGACCTTGTAGGCCGAGGCGCGGCGTGCGGCGTCGATCATCATCAACAGCTCCATCAGGTTGTCCGAGGGCGGGAACGTGGACTGGATGATGAATACCGTGCAGCCGCGGATCGACTCGTTGTAGCAGGGCTGGAATTCACCGTCGCTGAAGCGCAGGACTTCCGATTGTCCGAGCGTCGTACCGAAACTTGCCGCGATTTTCTCGGCCAGATATTCCGAGCCGCGACCTGAGAAAATTTTGATTTTGTGGATAGCCATAGAAGATGGATTTTTGATGGTGCAAATATAGGACAATGCGGCGAAAAAACGTTCCCTCCGGGCGACCTTTTTTCAACAATCGGTTAAACATTCAGGCATTCGCCGATAAAACCGAGTATCTCCTCGCGTCCCGTGCCGTGCTGGCTTGACGAGACGAACATCCGGGGCAGCTCCTCCCACTGCTCCGCGAGCGCCGCCCGGTAGCGTTCGACGCTCTTTTCGCGCTGCGTTTTCGAGAGTTTGTCGGCCTTGGTGAATATCACGGCGAACGGAATGCCGTTCATGCCGAGCATTTCGATGAACTGCAGGTCGATCTTCTGGGGTTCGAGCCGAATGTCCGCCAATACGAACAGGAAGTGCATCTTCTCGCACTTGAGCACATAGTCGGTGATGATTTTGGAGAACTCGCTGCGTTTGGTTTTCGACGTGCGGGCGTATCCGTATCCGGGCAGATCGACCAGATACCATGCGTTGTCGATCAGGAAGTGGTTGATGAGCCGTGTCTTGCCGGGCGTTCCCGATACTTTGGCCAGCCCCTGCCGTCCGGTGAGCATGTTGATGAGCGACGACTTGCCGACGTTGCTGCGCCCGATGAAGGCGATGTCTTTCAGCGCGTCTTTGGGCACCTGCGAAATACGCTCGGAACTGCACTTGAATTCGGCTTTGTTGATCTGCATGTTGTCGGAGTTTGCGGCAAAGATAACATTTTATTTCGGAACGGAGAGTGCGGCGCTTACCAGACGAGCGACACCCACAGCGGGCAGTGGTCCGAAGCGACGGTGGTGTAATCCACCGTGCGTTCGGCGATTTTCGCCGACTGCGGCAGGCCGCGGCCCAGTATGTAGTCGATGCGTATTGAAGGACGGTCCGAGGGGAACGTAAGCTGCGCGGTGTCCGACAGCGGCCTGAATTCGCCGCCCAGCCCGCCGAGCACCTCCCCGGCGTCGTCCATGTTGAAGTCGCCCGCCAGCAGCACGGGTTTGCGGCAGGTGTCGGTGGCTTGACGGATGATCGGCAGCGATGCTCGCTGGTCTTCGGGCGTGAGCGATAGGTGCGTGACGCAGACCACATAGCCGGGAAATTCCGCCATCAGCAGCACGCGCGCCTCTTCGCGCCCCGGAAGCGGGATGCGGCGCACCGAGAGCGGCTCGGCGCGCGACAGCAGCCCGATGCCGTAACCTCCGCCGTCGTAATCAATCGCGCGGCAGAAACGGGCGTGCATGCCTGTCATCCGGCCCAGCTCTTCGGGGATGAAGCGGCCGTTCATGCGTCCCGTCACGCTGTCCACCTCCTGCAGGGCCACCACGTCGGGCGCGACCCGGCCGATGACCTCGGCGATGCGGCCGAGGTCCTGTACGTCGTCCGCTCCGCGGCCGTTTCGGATGTTGTAACTCATGAATTTCACGGCCGTGGTCTGCGTCGTGCAGGCCGCCGGCATCAGGGCGCAGAACAGAACTGCCAGTGCGACGGAAAAATATTGCTTCATGACTTTTCGGGATTTTCCGCAAAGGTAATACAACCTCCCCTGAATGCCAAATAATCCGGCCCGCCGTTGTGTCCGCCGTTGTGTCCGCCGTTGTGTCCGGCATTGTGTCCGGCGTTGTATCCGGCGTTGTGTCCGCCGTCCTCGTCCGGCGTTCCTCGTCCGGTGTTCCCTTCCGGCGTGACCGCGCGGCGCAGGTGAATGCAGACTAAAAACCGGATATTCAGATTTTTCGGACTTTTTCCGTTGCTATTCCCGGTAATTTTTCGTACCTTTTAGCATCCGATTTGCATCTTGCATCGGAGTAAATACATCTATGCTTATGAAAACACAATTTCTGACCGTGTTCGGCGCCGCTGCGCTGGCCGTTTTTCCCGCAGAGCCGGAAGCCTGCACGCGCGCCGTCTATCTCGGTCCCGACGGCATGACCGTCACGGGACGCACCATGGACTGGCGCGAAGACCCGCTGACCAACCTCTATATCTTCCCGCGCGGCACCGCCCGCCGCGGAGCCAATACGGACGACACCGTCTTCTGGACGTCGAAATACGGCTCCCTTTCGGCCGCGGGCTACGACATCGGCATCACCGACGGCATGAACGAGGCCGGGCTGGTCGCCAACCTGCTCTTCCTGCCCGAATCGGTTTACGAGCGGCCGGGCGACACGCGGCCCGTCATGGGGCTGAGCATCTGGACGCAGTACGTACTCGACAATTTCGCCACGGTGGACGAGGCGGTCGCCGAACTCTCGAAGGAGAAATTCCGCATCGACGCGCCCGACCTTCCGAACGGCGTGCAGTCGCGCCTGCATCTGGCCGTCTCCGATCCTTCGGGCGACAGCGCTATCTTCGAATACATCGACGGCCGGCTGGTGATTCACCACGGCCGCCAGTATCAGGTGATGACCAATTCGCCCTTCTACGACCAGCAGCTGGCGATCCTTGACTATTGGCGGCAGATCGGCGGCCTGACGATGCTTCCCGGCACCAACCGCGCTCCGGACCGCTTCGTGCGCGCGTCGTTCTACATCAACGCCGTCGTGAAGAGTCCCGATCCTAAGATCGCCGTCCCGGCCGTGATGTCGGTCATGCGCAACGTCTCGGTGCCTTACGGTATCTCGACGCCCGACAAGCCCCACATCTCTTCGACGCGCTGGCGCACGGTCTGCGACCAGAAAAACCGGGTCTACTATTTCGAGCCGACGCTGGCCATGGAGACCTTCCGGGTCGATCTGGCGAAGATCGACTTCGGCAAGGGCACGCCCGAACGGGTGTTGAAGCTGGTCGGCGGCCGGACCTACACGGGCGACGCCACGGCCGAATTCCGCAGGAGCGACAAACCCTTCGTCTTCCTGTTCGGGGTCTGACGGGCCGGAATATCCGACCGATCCGCATGTGCCGTGCAGTTCCCTGTCCGGCGCATGCGGATTTTTCGTATATTTGTCCGCTCAATAAACACAATATGAAAAGTTTCGAACATTTAATCATCACGCGGTTCAATCTGAACCTCTATGCGCGGGACAAACACGACGCTCCGACGCGCACCGAACGCTGGCTCGCACATCGTTTCGAGGTTTTCGAACGCTATTGCCTGCCTTCGGTCGCGGCGCAGACCAACCCGAATTTCAGGTGGCTCTGTCTTTTCGACGCGGCGACGCCCGCGGCTTACCGCCGCCGCATCGGCGGTTACCAGTCCGTCTGTCCGCAGTTCCGGGCCGTATTTTACAGCGCCGGGCAGGCCGGACGCCTGACCGAAAGTCTGCGCACCACGATTTCGGACCTGCTGGCCGGGCGTGAAGGGCATGTCACCCCCCCCCTCCGCAGCTGCTGATCACTACCAATCTCGATAACGACGACGCACTGGCCGCCGACGCCGTCGAACTGCTTCAGCGCGAAATCCGCCCTTCGGCCGGCAAACGCATCTACAGCCTTCTTTACGGTTACCAGTATTTCACCGACAGGCGCTTCGCGCTCAAAATGCGCTACACGAACAACCACTTTCTGACGCTCGTCGAGCCGTTCGATGCGCACTCCGAAACCATCGTTTCCTACCGTCATACCAAAGCCGTCCGCCAGCAGCCGACGGTCTATCTTGCCACCGATAGGGGCAAGTGGCTCGAAATCGTGCACGAGGACAATGTCAGCAACGATTTTCGAATCAATATCAAAGTGTGGTATATTCCCCTGCTCTGCGGCCGCCGGTTCGCCGATTTCGGCCTGCCCGACCTCCATCTTCCGGGACTGCGGCAGTGGTTCTGCACGCTGTGCGTCGTCCCCGCGCGGTTTCTGGTCACGGCGGCCCGGCGCCTGCGCCGCAAGTGGGCGCTGCGGCGGGCTGCGTTACCTTAGTACCGGATATTTATTGTTGAAGCGGAATCCCACGCCCAGCATCAGGTAGTTCGGGGTCTGAAAATCCTTGAGGCAGTAGCCTATGTGGACGAACGTGCGCCGTGTGGCGGCGATCTTGAGCGTCAGCATCTGATAGAACGACTTGAGGTCGCCGCCCTTGTGCAGGACGTTGATTCCCAGTCCGATGCCGACCGTGAAGTAGGGCATGACGAATTCGGCGCGTCCCGATATTCCCAGTGCGATCTGCCGGTCGATCGACGGGGTGTAGAACGTGTAGCCGGGATCGCGGCCTCCGACCTCGACGATATAATCTTCGGTGTAGACGTTGGCGCTGCCGTCGTAGACGCCGTCCAGCGAGAGACCCGCGCGGAATTTGTAGCCGAAATTGTACATCGTCGCGAAGTTGAAGCCCGCCACGCCGTAGGCGTTGGGCGAAGCGTACTGCTTGTCGCCGACCTCCACGCCCTTGCGGCGCCACGATCCGAACAGCACCAGATCGTAGCTGAAATGGCGGGGGAAATCGGGCGCGAGAAGCGGCCTGCGCGGTTTTACGAGCGGATCGTCGGCCCGGCCGAAACAGTAGAGCAGGCCGAACTTCATGCCGATCGAGTTGAGTCCCGCATTGGGAAATTTGGTGTTGCCGTTCGAGAAGTGGGTCATCGAGAGTCCCGCCGAGAAATCCAGCTCGCGCGTGAGCGTCACGTTGAGGTAGAAATCGGCGTTGATGTAGGCGTTTATCTTCGACCCCATCATTATGTTGGCCGGGTTCATCTGCGCGTCGTAGGGTTTCCAGCCGAACGACAGTCCGAAATTCCATTCGTAGTTGAATGACAGCCGCCGGCTTATCCGCGCGATGCGCGCCCCTTGGAAAATATAGAATGCCACGGGCGTGCCCAGTTCCTCCCGGTTTTCGAAACTGTAGTAGGAGAACCCGACTCCCTGATAGGCGCCTCCGTATATCCGGTCGGGACGCGATCCGGGCTGGAAGCGGAACGAGTAGCGCAGGTGGGCGGCCAGCGACAGGTCGATCGGCTGTCGGGCCAGATTGTCGCCCGCAAGGAACGGATTGGTCGGACACACGTATTCCGGACGGAGTTCCAGCCCGATACCGTGGACGAAGCGGCGGCGGGGGAATGCTGCCGTACTGTCCGTGCGGGTGTTGCCGTCCGTTTCGGAACTTGTGTCGAAACCGCTTGCTGCAGAGTTTCCGCCCGCCTGAACGGCCGGAATTTCCGTCGCATCCTGCGTCGCCGGGTAGCCGCGGTTTTCGTCCGCCGCCTCTCCGGCTCTGGCAAAACCGGACAGAAAGAGCATGCTCCCCGCAAGAAGTCCGGTCAGTCCTTTCCGTATTGTGCAATCCATAATGGCCTATCCCCGTTTTGACCGCACAAGATACGAATTTTTGCCGGAGCGCAAAGCGATAACCCGAAAAAATCCCGCCTGCGATGCGATATTCTGCCCGCTCCGATCGCATTGCCGGAGCCGGAGCGCCGGCAATTTGGTTTCTTCGATTATTGTCCCTATCTTTGTTCCCGAACCAATATCCGCTCCGATGAGAATAAACGATTAGTAGGTCGGTTTCATTAAACCGACGCCGTGCCGTAAAGCAACCCGGTCTGAGGTTTAACAGGTCCCTTTTCTGCGGGACCGCTATTAATCGTTTTCATATGAGTATTATCCTTAGCGGTGTTTCGTACCGCTACCGCAATCAGCAATTTCTGTTCGAAGGAATAGACCTGTCCGTCGCCGCGGGCGCCAAAGCCGCCGTCGTGGGCGACAACGGCGCCGGCAAATCGACGCTCCTTAAACTTATCGCGGGCGAACTCGCTCCCGCCGCGGGAAGCATCGCCTGCTCCTCGCATCCCTACTATGTGCCCCAGCAGCTTGCCGCCGCCGGCATCTCCGCCGCCTGCGTTTTGGGCGTCGCGGACAAACTCGACGCGCTCCGCGCAATCTGCGGCGGCACTGCCGATCCCCGCTGTTACGACGTTTTGGCCGATGACTGGGACGTCGAAGCCCGCTGCCGCGCCGCCCTCGACCATTGGGGACTGCCGCATGTCGGCCTGACCGACCCGGTCGATGCGCTGAGCGGCGGCGAGCGGACGAAACTCTGTCTTGCGGGGATTTCGGTCCATAATCCCTCCGTCATTCTGCTCGACGAACCGACCAATCACCTCGATACGTCGGGCCGCCGCAGGCTCTATGACCTGCTCCGTGCCAGCCGTGCGACGATCGTCGCGGTGAGCCACGACGTCACGCTGCTCAACCTGCTCGGCACGACCTGCGAACTCTCTGCGAAGGGGCTGAAAGTCTACGGCGGCGACTATGATTTTTACCGAGAACGCAAACGGATCGAGGAGGAGGCGCTGGCCCAGCAGGTCGATTGCGAACGGGCGGCCCTGCGGCTGGCCCGCAAAAAGGCGCAGGAGGTCCGCGAGCGTCAGGAGCGGCGGATGCGTCAGGGCGAACGGCACAAGGACCAGCTTCCGCGCATCCTGCGCCGGACGATGAAGGACTGCGGCGAACGGACCGAGGCGCAGCTCGTCGGCAAACATGCGGAACAGATCGAGGGCAGCCGGGAGCGTCTGGGTGAACTGCGCCGCCGGCAGCGGACGCAGTGCGAGCTGAAGATAGATTTCGACGACGCGCAGCTTCACGAAGGCAAACTGCTGGTTCGGGCCGACGGCCTGAATTTCGAATATGCGCCCGGCCGCCCGTTGTGGCGCGAACCGCTTTCGCTGGAGATCCGCAGCGGCGAGCGCATCCGCCTGACCGGCGACAACGGTACCGGCAAAACGACCCTTGTCCGGCTGCTGACCGGCGAACTGGAACCCACTGCCGGACGCATCGGCCGGGCGGACTTCTCCTATGTCTGTCTCGATCAGCAATACAGCCGGGTGAACACCTCGCAGAGCGTGCTGGAGCTGGCGCAGAGCTGCAACCGCGGCAATCTGCAGGACCACGAACTCAAACTGCGGCTTCACCGTGCGCTGTTTGCGCAGCAGATGTGGGACAAGCGGTGCGACACGCTGAGCGGCGGCGAACGGATGCGGCTCTGCCTCTGCTGCCTGATGATCGCCAACCACGTCCCCGATCTCTTTGTCCTCGACGAGCCGACCAACAACCTCGACCTTTCGAGCCTTGCGATCCTGACCCGCACGGTCCGCAATTACCGCGGCACCCTGCTGGTCGTCTCCCACGACGACAATTTCACCCGTGAAATCGGAATTACCCGGACGGTCGTACTGGAATCGCCTTCGGCCGGATAAAAGGCGGAACCCCGGATCGGAAGAACGGGACTCCGACGGCAACAATAAATCCGCCCCCGTTGGAAAGGGCCGGATTTATTGTCAACGGGGCCGGGCATTATTTGTTTGATGCCGCGTCTCGTGTGCGGACTAATATCCGAGTATTCTCAGCATCGAGCGGTACGACTGCTCCTTGGCGAACAGGCGCGTGTAATACTCGTTGTCGCTCTTGTCGCGGTCGATGATGATGTGCTTGGGCGCGGGAATCAGACAGTGCTGGATGCCGCCGAAGCCGCCCAGCGACTCCTGATAGGCTCCCGTGTGGAAAAATCCGATGTACTGCGTGTTGCCCGGTTCGAGCTTGGGCAGGAAGATGGCGTTGGTGTGCGACTCGGCGTTGTAGAAATCCTCGCTGTCGCAGGTCAGTCCTCCGAGCAGCACGCGCTGATACTCCTTGTCCCAGTTGTTCACCGCCAGCATGATGTAACGCTGGTTGATGCCCCATGTGTCGGGCAGGGTAGTGATGAACGACGAGTCGATCATGTACCAGTTCTCGCGGTCGTTCTGCTGCTTCTGGTTGACGATCGAATAGAGCGATGCGCCGCTTTCGCCTACCGTGAAGGAGCCGAACTCGGTGAAGATGTTAGGCTCTTCGGTGTCGTTGCGCTGGCAGATGTTCTTGATCTGGGCGATGATCTCTTCGGTCAGGTACTCGTAGTCGTACTCGAAGTTGAGCGAGTTCTTGATCGGGAATCCGCCGCCGATGTTGAGGCTGTCCAATTCGGGGCAGATGGCCTTCAGCTCGCAGTAGACGTTGATGCACTTCGACAACTCGTTCCAGTAGTAGGCCGTGTCCTTGATGCCGGTATTGATGAAGAAGTGCAGCATCTTGAGCTGGAACTTCTTGCTGTTCTTGAGTTTGGCCTTGTAGAAGTCGATGATGTCGTTGTAGCGGATGCCCAGACGCGAGGTGTAGAACTCGAACTTGGGTTCCTCCTCGCAGGCGATGCGGATGCCGACCTTGCATTTCTTGGTGAACGAATCCTCGAACAGCTCCAGCTCCTCCTTGTTGTCGAGCACCGGAATGGTGTTCACGAAGCCGTCGTTGACCAGCTGGGCGATGTTCTCCACATACTGCGGCCGCTTGAAACCGTTGCAGATGATGTAGCGGTCCTTGTCGATGATTCCGCTGTCGTAGAGCGCGTTGATGATATGAATGTCGTATGCCGACGACGTTTCGAGATGAATGTCGTTCTTCATTGCCTCCTCCAGCACGAACGAGAAGTGGCTCGACTTGGTGCAGTAACAATAGTTGTACGACCCCTTGTAGTCCACTTTGGCCATCGCCACGTTGAACATACGCTTGGCCCGGTTGATCTGCTGCGAGATCTTCGGCAGATAGGTTATCTTGAGCGGCGTGCCGTACTGTTTTATCAACTCCATGAGCGGAATGTCGTGGAAATTCAGCTCGTTGTCTTCGACCGAGAACTCATCCTGCGGGAAGTCGAACGTCTGTTCGATGAGGTCGATGTACTTGTCTTTCATGGCTCGTTTGTCGTGGTTTTTACAATCCGTCCCGCCTACATCGGAAATTTTCGGGCAATGTAGCTCGTCCGGATTTTCCGAAAAAACGGGATGCAAAGTAGGCGAATATTTTTCGTATAACCAACACTTTGCCGGATTATTTTGAAAAACTCCCCCGAATTTTGGTTTTTTCTTCGAAAAAAGGTACTTTTGGTGCAAATTTCAAGCAAGATTTCAATCGTGTTGATTCACACCATATCGCAATATCTGGAGTCGCACAAACGGCTCGTCGTTCCCCAGCTTGGGACGTTTATCGTCAAGGAGCCGGGCGTAAGCATCGTTTTCTCGGAACTTCTGAAACGTGACGACGGAACGCTCCGCCGTCTGCTTATCGGCGGGGGGCTGAGCGAACTGGAAGCGGCGGGGGAGATCGACCGCTTCGTCTTCGAGGTGCGCCACGCCGTGGAGCACGGCGCCGAATTCCGGCTCGACGGTTTCGGCGTGATGAAGCCCGGTCCCAACGGCACCATCGCCTTCGTCTTCGAATCCCGCATTGCCGGGGCTGCTCCCGTAATCGCCGACAAGGCGCCTGCGGCCGGCGGGAAGCCGGAACCCGTCGGTAAACCCATCAACGAACCTCGCGTTTCGATTTCGGCCAAGATGGCTCCCGACCCTTCGGTGCGCGGCCTGCGCTACGGCAAGCCGCCCAAAAACACCGACGCCTATACTTACGTGGACCGTCCTCCGCGCCGCCGCAAGGCGGACCGCTTCATCTGGATCGCCCTGATCGCCGCGGCCCTCGCCGTCGCGGCCATCGCGTTCGGCTATCTGCGCGAGGCGAAGGACCGGGAGACCGAGATGCAGTACCTCGAACAGCCTGCCGACACCCATACCGCGGCGTCCGGCGATGCGGCACAACCAGAACAACCCATTACGGAATAAATGACGGATATCACCACAGTCAAACAACGCTTCGGCATCATCGGCGCTTCGGAACTTCTGGACCGGGCGCTGGAGGTCGCCGTGCGCGTGGCTCCGACCGACCTGACGGTACTCGTCACGGGCGAAAGCGGCGTGGGCAAAGAGTTTTTCCCGCAGGTCATCCACGCTTACTCGGCCCGCAAACACAATAAATATATAGCCGTCAACTGCGCGGCCATTCCCGAAGGCACGATCGACTCGGAGCTTTTCGGCCACGAGAAAGGCTCCTTCACCGGTGCGCTCGAAGCCCGCAAGGGCTACTTCGAGGAGGCCGACGGGGGTACGATCTTCCTCGACGAGGTCGCCGAACTGCCGCATCCGACGCAGGCGCGCCTGCTGCGCGTGCTGCAGACGGGCGAATTCATCCGCGTCGGGTCGTCGAAGGTCCAGAAGACCGACGTCCGCGTCGTCGCGGCCACGAACATGAATTTGCAGCAGGCCATCGCTTCGGGCCGCTTCCGCGAGGATCTCTATTACCGCCTGAGCACGGTGCCGATCACCGTCCCGGCGCTGCGCGAGCGTCCGCAGGACATTCCGCTGCTGTTCCGCAAATTCGCCGCCGACGTGGCCGTGCAGTACCGCATGCCCCCCGTGACGCTCGATCCCGCGGCGCGCGAGATGCTGATGCATTATTACTGGCGAGGCAATATCCGCCAGCTGAAAAACGTTGCTGAACAGATATCGGCCATCGAGCAGACGCGTCTCATTACGCCCGACGTGCTGGCCAAATACCTGCCGCCGCAGGGCGGGGGCGCTCCCGTCATGATGGGCGGGACGCCGGTCGACGATGCGATGTCCACCGAACGCGAACTGCTCTACAAGGTGCTTTTCGACATGCGCGCCGACATCAACGACCTGAAGCGGATGATGTCCGAGCTGCTGCACAACCCCTGTCAGGAGCCGGTCCGCGACATCAAGGCGCTGCTGCCGACCACGGCGCAAAGCTCCGCGCCCGTCTATGCAGCAGGCTCGGTTCCGGTCTTCGCCGAGAGCGAGGAGGTGACCGACGAGCCGCCGCGCGAGATGACCAAGGCCGACATGCAGCGCGAGCAGATCATCCGCGCCCTGCGCCGCAACAACGGACGCCGCCGCGAAGCCGCCGCCGAGCTGTTCATGTCCGAGCGCACGCTCTACCGCAAGATCAAGGAGCTGGGCATCGAAGAGAACTGACGGCTGACAGCCCTCCCCGGATCGTCCGGCGGAGTGCACTGAAAATAACCGGTTCCGAACCGGAATAAAACGATAGAATTTCGGCATGAAGATAAAATTCGCAATCACGGCCCTTTGCGCCGCCCTGCTGACGGGCTGCGGCGTGGCCATCAAATATTCGCTTTCGGGCGCTTCGATTCCGCCCGACGCCAAGACCTTCAGCGTGGCCTATTTCCCCAACAACGCCACGATGGTCGCGCCGATCCTCAGTTCGACGCTCACCGATGCGCTGGTCGACATGTTCACCCGCCGCACCCGCCTGATGCAGGTCGAGGAGGGCGGCGACTTCGCCTTCGAAGGCGAGATCACCAACTACATGTCGGCGACCTCGTCGGTTTCGACCGACGACTACGCGGTGCTCAACCGCCTTTCGATCACCGTCAAGGTGCGCTTCACGAATGCGCTCGACGAAAAAATGTCGTTCAACCGGACGTTCACGGCTTTCGAGGATTACGAATCCACGCGGCTGCTCTCCGAGGTCGAGGGCGAGCTGATCCCCCAGATCGTCGATAAACTGGTTACGGATATTTTTCAGGCTTCGGCCTCCAACTGGTAAAACCTGCGCGGCATGACGGATTTCAGACAATACCTCGCATCGCCCGCTACAGCGGAGCGCCCTTCCGCCGGGGAGCTGGACGCCCTTGCGGCGCGTTACGAATGGTTCGCTCCGGTCCGTATCGCACGGGAGATCGTGACCGGGATATGCGATCCGCGGCTGGCCGTGACGGCCCCGTGGCGGGCGCAGAGTTCGCTGCTGTGCCGACCGATCGACGCGGAGGCCGTCCGGCGGCTTTCGTCGGACGACATCATCGACCGCTTTCTGCAGGAGGACGACCTGCGCATCGTCGCGGCCGACGGCGAACCGGAGGAGGAGGTCCGCACGGCCGCCGAGCTGGACGACGACGACGAGATCGTGAGCGAAGAGCTGGCCGAAATCTATCTCGCGCAGGGGCTTTGTGACAAAGCAATAGCGATTTATCGCAAATTAAGTTTGCTAAATCCCGAAAAAAGTGTTTACTTTGCCGAGCTAATTGGCAAATTGGAAAACAATAATTAAAATTCAACGATATGTTATACACGATTTGCATTGCCCTGATACTCATCGCGAGCGTATTGATCATCCTTGCGGTATTGGTGCAGAACCCCAAGAGCGGCATGGCCGCCAACTTCGGCGCGTCGAACCAAGTGATGGGCGTGCGCGAGACTTCGGACTTTTTGGAGAAATTCACGTGGACGATGGCCATTGCCATCGTCGTGCTGAGTCTGGTCGCTACGCTGGCCATGGACAAAGGCCTTGTCGCCGAGAGCAACAGCGAGATTTCGAAGGATGTTAAGGCGCTTCAGGAGCGTGTTATCGAGTCGGAAACTCCCGCCACGATGCCGCAGGCCGAGATTCCCGCCGCCGAAGTTCCCGCCGAGCAGTCGGCCGAATAGGGGCTGGGTTTCAGCCGGACAGTGCCGGCCGCGAGGAACGGGGTTCCGGCCGATGCGGGTGCTGTCTGATATTTTACAAGCCGTGGATTTTTCCACGGCTTTTCGTTTTTCCCGTATTCGGCCGTATTCCTGCGACGGATTGGGAGCAGAACAACCGCCCGTGGCGGATAAATCGGTTATTATGACAACGGAAAGTGGAATAAAGTATTTTGAAAACCGGGAGGAGTGGCGGAAATGGCTGACGGATAATTTCGATACGGCCCGTGAGATATGGTTCGTATTCCCGCATAAGGCGTCGGGCAAGAAAAGCATCATATATAATGATGCGGTTGAAGAAGCCCTTTGTTTCGATTGGATCGACAGCACGATAAGACCGCTCGACGCAGAGCATAAAATTCAGCGCTTCACTCCCAGAAACCCCAAGAGCGCTTACTCGCAGGCCAACAGGGAGCGGCTTAAATGGCTCTTGGAAAATGGAATGATACACCCGAAATTCGAGGAGAAGATACAGAAGGTGCTTTCCGTTCCTTTTGTATTTCCGGACGATATAATCGACCGGCTGAAGGAAGATCGGACGGTCTGGAGAAACTACCTCCGTTTTCCGGAAACCTATAAACGCATCCGAATTGCCTATATCGAAGCTGCGAGGTCGCGTCCCGAAGAGTTCGGGAAGCGGCTGAACCACTTCATTTGCAAGACGAAGGAAAATAAGACGATACGGGGATTCGGCGGAATTGAAAAATACTATTCGAAATAAAATTCCGGTGCATGGCCGGACGGGCTGCCCGCTCTTGCGGCTGCCTGTTGAGCCAGCCATCCGGCCGCTTCCGGTTTTCTGCTTCCGGTTCTTCGTTTCTGTTTTTTCCGCTCTATTCTTTCTTCTATTTCTCCGTTCCGATCAGGTAGAGCACATGCCGCCGCAGGGGATGGCCTTCGGGCAGGGCGGGGTGGTCGAACTCGCACAAAAGCTCCATGCCGAGTTTCTGCATGACCCGCTGCGAACGCAGGTTCGTGACGGTCGTGAAGGCTACCAGTTCTTCGATGCCCAGCTTTGCGGCGAGCGCTACGCAGGCCTGCGCCGCTTCCGTCGCATAACCCTGATTCCAGCATTCGGCCCGAAGGCGCCAGCCTATTTCGATTTTATCCTTCATGCCCGTAAACGTTACGCGGTGCAGTCCCGTATATCCGAGCAGCTCGCCGTCCTCGCGCCGCTCGACGGCGTACAGGCCGAATCCCTCGGTCGAGAACTCCTCGCGTATGCGTTCCATGAATTCCGCCGACTGCTCCGGCGTCAGCGGTGCCGGAAAGTACTCCATTACGCGCGGGTCGGCGTTCATGGCCGTAAATGTTCCGAGGTCTTCTTCCCGCCATGCGCGCAGCACGAGCCGGGGTGTAGGTGCTGGAAAAATCATCTCGCAAATTCTGTTTTGGATTGATGAATGTTGATGCCGTATTCCGAATGCCGTTCAGATCTCGGCTTTGCATCGCCGCCGGTCCTGCCGCCGTATGTTTTCCGGAACCGGATCGGCTGCTTCCGACTGCAGTTGTCTGCCGGGCGTTTACCGCTCCCGGCCGCGGACATTTGTCCGCCTCTTTTTTTATTCGGTCGGGACTTCTGTCCTGCCGTATTTCGCTTTGTGGGGAACCCGTCCGCTCTTCAACAGCGGTCCGGCTCCAACTGCCTGTCCGATGATCCGCTCTTTAGCGGCCCGGATCTGCCGTTTGTCCGATTGTCCGCTCTTCTGCGGCCCGAAGGAAGCCGCCCCCCCCCTCTCTTCCTGCGGTCTTACTCGGCCACCTCTTTTTTCGAACGTTTGCGGGTGTTGATCGTCAGGTAGCGCTGCAGGGTCTGCTGCAGCCGCACCGGGTCGATGTCGCGGCGCAGTTCGCCGCCCTGCGCGATCGAAATGCCGCCCGTCTCCTCGGAGACTACGACGATGATGGCATCCGAAATCTCGCTCATGCCGATCGCGGCGCGGTGGCGCGTGCCGTACGATTTGGGCACGTCGCTCTGCGTTACGGGCAGGATGCACTTCGCGGCCACGATGCGGTCGCCTTCGATGATTGCGGCGCCGTCGTGCAGCGGGGCGTTCTTGAAGAAGATATTGCGGATCAGCGGCGTCGAAACCTTTGCGTCGAGTGCGATGCCGCCCTCGGCGATCAGCCGCAGGTCGCTCTGCTGTCCGATGACGATCAGCGCGCCGGTTTTCGTCTCCGACATCTCGCGGCAGGCCGTGACGATCGGCACGACGTTGGTCTGCACCGCATCGTCGCCCGTCGAGAAGATGCGGGTGATGAAGTTGAAATGTTTCTGGCGCATGCCGATCATCTGCAGGAAACGCCGCAGTTCGGGCTGGAAGACGATGATCAGCGCAATGGCTCCGACCGAAATCAGCTGTCCCAGAATTGTGGAGAGCAGTTCCATGTTGAGCGTCCGCACGACGACCCATAGCAGGTAGATGGCGATGATGCCTGAGAGAATATAGGGCGCGTTGGTGCCTTTGGTCATGCGGTAGATCCAGTACATGATCACGGCGACCAGAATGATGTCTATGAAATCGACGAATGTGAACGGAACGAAACCCATTGCGTGTGCGTTGCTTTTTAGTTTTCCTGCAAATGTATAAAAAAATACGGACTTTTCCTCGGTCCGGTCTCAATAAGTCGTGCCGATGTGCTGCCGGCCTGCCGGCAGCCGCAGCCCGGCAGGCCTGTTTCGGCGGTTTCCTACGCAGGCGCGCCCACGAAAAAAGCCGTCCCGCAGGGGGACGGCTCGTATCGATGCTGCGGAATCGGATTCCTTATTTCTTCACGTTTTTCTGGTCGGCCGCATACAGCTCGTTTACCTTCGCCAGCACGGCGGGGGTGATGTTGAGCGTCGTGTCGGCGTCGATGAGGGCCGTCGAGTTGATGATCAGCTTGTACTTCTTGCCGGCGTTGATATCCTGCACGGCGCGGTGCAGCAGATCCTGCGCCCGGTTGGTGAATACGAAGTTCTCTTCGTCGAGCGCCTGCGCCTCTTTCTGCGCCGAGGACTGGTAGGCGGCCACGCGCTTTTCGATGCTCTGCTGCTGGGCCTGCGCGTCGTTGGTCGTAATCAGTCCCTTCTGATACTTCTCCTGTAACTGGGCGGCTTCGGACTGAAGGTTCTGCTCCTTCTGCGCCCAGCTCTTCTGCGCCTTCTGGGTCTTCTCCTGCAGGGCCTTGCCTTCGTTCAGGAAGAGATCGCACTGAGCCAGCACGGCTTCCACCTGTACATAGGCGATGTCGCTTGAGCCGATTTCGCGGGTCGCCTCTTCTGCGGCGGCCGCCGTCTCAGTGGTTTTCGTACCGCAGGCCGTCATGGCGCAAGCCGCAACAAGCGCCGTAAAAAGCATTTTTTTCATGTCGTTTTTTATCGGGTTTAGTTAAATATTCCGCTTTTGAATCACAAAGGTAAAAAAAAATCTTTATTTTTGCCCCACGCCTTGTAAATTTTGACTCCATGTATGAATACATCAGCGGTCCGGTGGCCGAAGTCGCTCCCGCATACGCAGTTATAGATGCCGGCGGGGTAGGTTATTACCTCCATATCTCGCTCGAAACGTTTTCGGCCATCGAGCACACCGAGACGGCCCGTCTGTACGTCCATTACGTCGTGCGCGAGGATGCGCAGCTGCTCTACGGTTTCGCGACCAAAACCGAGCGCGAACTCTTCCGCCATCTGATCAGCGTGTCGGGCGTCGGCGGCAATACCGCCCGGATGATCCTTTCGACCTATTCGCCGCGCGAATTGCAGGGCATCATCACTTCGGGCAACGCCGTGCTGCTGAAAAACGTCAAGGGGCTGGGGCTGAAAACCGCCCAGAAAATCATCGTCGAGCTGAGCGGCAAGCTCACCGGACTGGGCGAAGCCGACACCGCCCTTCCGGCTGCCGGCAACGGCGAAAAGCTCGAAGAGGCGCTCGCGGCGCTGGTCATGCTCGGCTTTGCCAAAACTGCCGCCGAGAAGGCTCTTCGCGGCATTCTGCGCGAAAATCCGGGGGCTTCGGTCGAGGATTTGGTGCGAATGGGCTTAAAAAGCCTATGAAAAGTCTTTTTTCATCAACGAAATCGAATAATTTCCCCCCCCCGTTTGTTTGGTTTGGTAAGATATTTGCTATACCTTTGCACCCGTTACTTGATATTATTGATTTATGGAAGAACAAATCCCTCTCGGCTTTATCGGTATCCTGCTAGGGGTGTTCGCCTTTGCCTTCCTGATCGGTGTAGGCGTCATATATCTGAAGCAACGGCGAATTCAACGTCTCAAAAATCCCCGGAAAGACTATTATCGGTAGCATAATCGACGGCTTCGGCCGTCTTTTTTTTGCCCCGGCATGCTAACCGGGGCTTTTTTTGCGTTTCATGCTGTAAAATCGGATTGTTTTTGTAAATTTGCACGATTATACGACGATGAGCAGAGTTTTCATATCCATATTCGCGGCGCTGGTGCTGCTGGCCGGATGCTCCGACGAGGAGGACATCCTGCCCACGCAGAAGACGAAGATCGTCTCCTACTTGACCGGCACCCATTCGCCCAAGCTCGTGGCCTATGAGGAGCTGGAGGAGGGGAGCGACGAGCCTTACTTCACCACTTCGGGCAATGCGGTCTACCGCTACATCGCGGGGATCAACAACCCCGACCGCGTGAACTGGACCGAGGTGACGCGCACCTCGAAGGTGACCATCACTTTCAGCGCCTACGTCTTCACCTTTGCCAATATCGTGACGCCCGCGACGTCCTCCACCAACCTTACGATGCCCTATTATTCGAACGATCCGGTGCTGATCGCGGCGATGGAAGATCCCGAAAACGGTCCCGGTCTGACGCCGGGCGCGTGGTCGTCCGAACCGCTGGAGATAGATATGCGCGGTTCCGGCATAATAAAAGGGCTTTACGATGCGTTACTTGGTTGTCGTGAGGGCGACTATGTCGAATCCTACATGACCTACAATATGGCTTACGGCGACATCAACTTCAGTACGATCCCGAAGGAGAGTCCCGTCGCTTATTTTTTTACGGTAAACAGTGTCGAGTAAAATACAAACCGAAAATATGAAATTTATTACCCGTTTTTTATGCGTGCCGGTTGCCGGCCTTCTGGCGCTGACATCCTGCGCGAAAGACGAAGACGAATCGTACGTTCAGTTCGAGAATCAGGCGCTCGAAGCGTGGATGACCCAGCACCGGTCCGATCTGGTTCAGAACTACCAGTCCGACGGCGGCTATTATATCGACGTGATCGAGGCCGGCGACCAGTCGCTGGACCCGATCGGCAAGGAGCCGATCTGGGTGTCGTTCGACTTCACGGGGCGCGATCTGGCCGGCAACATCATCCTCACGCGCAACGCCGATTCGGCCAGACTGGCCGGGACTTTCTCCAAATACACCCATTACGTGCCCTTCTACCGCTATTGCGGCACCGAAAATACGGGGCTGATGGAAGGTACGTGGCTGGCCATGCGCAACACGCTGAAACTGGGCGAAAAGTATTATAACGCGAACAAGGACCGTCTCGGACTCCGGTCGCCCGAACTGCAGCTGCGTTACGGCACCAAAATCCAGCTTTACATGCCGTCGTCGGTCGTCGGCAACGGCGTCGAGGGCACCGGCGGCTACGAAGGACAGTATACGCTGAGCTCCAAGCGGCCGTTCATCGTCACGATGGAGATCCGCGATACGGTCAACAACCCGCTCGAACGCGAAGGCGGGGATGTGGACGGGTTCTGCGACGACAACGGAGGCCGTCTGGTCTACGGCAAGGAAGCCGACGACAAGACGGGTGCCGTCGTGCGTCCGACCGATCCCGAAGATGCGAACCACGCCTACGTTACGGCCAACCGCTGGGTCAGCGCCTGCGATACCATTCCGCAGCTCTACGTCAATGTGCGCTACGATCCGACGCAGGCCGACGGCGACTGCCTGACCTTCCCCGAACCCTATAAGTCTGCCTATGAACCGTATACCGACGGGGCGATGGCGGATATAGACAAGCGGATCGCCGAAGCGCTGAAAAAGCGTTTCTATCCCGATGAAGACGATAAGTACGAAGGCGTCGTGAAACTCGAAGCCGATTCGGTGACGCTCGACGGTACGGCCAAAATCTGGTATATCGGCCGTTTCCTCGACGGATTCATCTTCGATACGAACATCGACGAGGTGAAGAAGATCATTTACGGCGAGGTGCAGTCCGCCGGTTCGGCGCTCTCCTATACGCCGTCGAGCGGAGGCATGATCCAAGCCTTCTACTACACGATCCCCAACCTCAAGTACGGCCAGTGGGCCGAGCTGATCACCACCTCGACCAATGCCTACGGCTCGTCGGGCAAGACCGGATCGACCAGCTCCTCCACGTCGGGCACGAGCGGTTATTCGTCGAGCTATTACGACTACCTGAACTACCTGAATTACGCCAACAGCTATTACGGCAGCGGCGGCTATTACGGCGGTTACTACAATAATTATTACGGCGGTTACGGCGGCTACTACGGCGGTTATTACGGCGACATGTACGGCAGCGACTACGACAGCTCCAGCACGGGAACTACGGTCACGACCATCAGCACCGAGATTCCCTCGTTCACGCCGCTTATTTTCCAGCTTTACATCGAGCCGAAGGAGTAATCCGGCGCCGGATACGAAAACTGAAACCGCACTTTCCCGACGGAAAGTGCGGTTTCTTTTTTATTATCTCCCCGTTTCGTTTTTATTGCACATTTTTAAGGCAGAAATTTTGCAGTTCAACAAAAATGTATTAACTTAGTGATGCAGAACTTCAACTTAAAATTCAACGGATATGATTATCACATTTAACGAGTTGCGCCGTATCAAGGACAGACTGCCCAGCGGCAGCTCGCAGCGCATTGCAGATGAGTTAGGAATCGATGTAGACACTGTCCGCAACTATTTCGGAGGGAAACACGAGGCGAAAGAATGCGTGGGTGTCCACTTCGAGCCGGGGCCGGACGGAGGCGTGGTTACGCTGGACGATACGACGATTCTCGACGTTGCGATGCGTATTCTGGGCGAGCAGAAATAAATATTGTATGCCGGCCTTCGGGCCGTGTCGTCGGGCCTGCGGTTGCGCAGGCCTGTTTTTTTTTGCCGGCGGACTCCGCTGTCCTGTCTGTCTTCGCCGCATCGCTCTTTGCCCCGTCTTTCTTCCCGTCTTCCGTTTTTCTCTTGCCGGCCCGCATTTCCCACTGCCCGTGTTTCTCTCTGTCCGTGTCTCCCTCTGCCCGCATCTCGCCAGCTTTGTCGGGCCGTCCTCCTTCGTCTGTATTCCGTCTGGTTTTTCTTCTGTCATTTCTTGTTTTTCCGTTCATCGTCCATCGCTCGCCGCTTGTTGTCCGTCGCCCGTTGCGCCGTCCATCGTCCAGCGCTTGCCGCTTGTTGTCCGTCGCCCGTCCCGCCGCGCCTCTTTCCGCTGCCCTTCGGTCCGGATCACGGCTTTTGTATCCGCGGAATCCCGGCCTGCGTGTCTGCGGGAGCTGCTTGCCGTGTCGTTCCGCATCGGGTTCCGTCGGTCGGTCTTTCCGCAAAAATGCCCCCCCCCTCCGTACCTTGGTCGCCGCGCCGTTTCTGACAAAATAACACCTTGCATCCTGCTTTCCGGGGCGATATTCCCGGCCCGGTCTGCCATTCTGCTGACAATTTGGCAGAGATTGCCGTTTGGTACAACCTTTGTTCAAATTCAGGGCGTGACCGGCGCTCCGGACCCGCAGGGCGGAAGAACTCCGGCGGCACGGACAGAAAACGGAAAAAATATAAACAATTAAACTCATATACGATTATGGCAAAGATTATTGGTATCGACTTAGGAACTACTAACTCCTGCGTGGCAGTGATGGAAGGCAGCGAGCCTGTAGTTATTCCCAACTCCGAAGGACACCGCACGACTCCGTCGGTAGTGGCTTTCACGGCGGACGGCGAGCGCAAGGTGGGCGACCCCGCCAAGCGTCAGGCTATCACCAACCCCAAACGCACGGTCTTCTCGATCAAGCGTTTCATGGGCGAGCGTTACGATCAGGTGGCCTCCGACATCGCACGCGCTCCGTATGAAATCGTCAAGGGCGACAACAATACGCCCCGCGTCGATATCGACGGACGTCAGTACACGCCGCAGGAGATTTCGGCGATCATCCTTCAGAAGATGAAGAAGACTGCCGAGGATTACCTCGGACAGGAGGTTTCGGAAGCCGTCATCACGGTTCCTGCCTACTTCTCCGACTCGCAGCGTCAGGCCACCAAGGAGGCGGGCGAAATCGCAGGTCTGAAGGTGCGTCGTATCATCAACGAGCCGACCGCTGCCGCACTGGCTTACGGTATGGACAAGAAGAACAGCGACATGAAGATCGCCGTGTACGACCTCGGCGGCGGTACGTTCGATATTTCGATCCTCGAACTTGGCGACGGCGTCTTCGAGGTGAAGTCCACCAACGGCGATACGCACCTCGGCGGCGACGACTTCGACCATGTGCTGATCGACTATATGGCCGAGGCGTTCAAGGCCGAGCACCAGATCGACCTGCGTCAGGACCCGATGGCCCTCCAGCGTCTGAAGGAGGCCGCCGAGAAGGCGAAGATCGAGCTTTCGTCCTCGACGACGACGGAGATCAACCTCCCGTACATCATGCCCGTAAACGGCATTCCGCAGCACCTCGTGATGTCGCTTACGCGTGCCAAGTTCGAGCAGCTCTGCGATCACCTGATCCGCAAGACCATCGAACCCTGCAAACTGGCGCTGCGCGACGCGGGTCTCGACGCCTCGCAGATCAACGAGGTGATCCTCGTGGGCGGTTCGACCCGTATTCCCGCGATCCAGAAGATCGTGGAGGAGTTCTTCGGCAGGACGCCCAACAAGAGCGTGAACCCCGACGAAGTGGTGGCCATCGGCGCCGCAATTCAGGGCGGTGTGCTCACGGGCGAGGTCAAGGACGTGCTGCTGCTCGACGTTACGCCGCTGTCGCTGGGTATCGAGACGCTGGGCGGCGTGATGACCAAGCTCATCGACGCCAACACCACCATCCCGACCCGCAAGTCGGAGGTCTTCTCGACGGCTGCCGACAACCAGCCTTCGGTCGAGATCAACGTTTGTCAGGGCGAGCGTCCGCTGGCCCGCGACAACAAGTCGATCGGCCGCTTCCACTTGGACGGCATTCCCGCCGCACCGCGCGGCGTGCCGCAGATCGAGGTGACGTTCGACATCGACGCCAACGGCATCCTGAACGTATCGGCCAAGGACAAGGGTACGGGCAAGGAGCAGAAGATCCGCATCGAGGCCTCTTCGGGCCTTACCGAGCAGGAGATCCAGCGCATGCGCGACGAGGCGAAGGCCAACGAAGCGAAGGACAAGGAGGAGAAGGAGCGTATCGACAAGATCAACGCCGCCGACTCGAACATCTTTGCGACTGAGAAACAGCTCAAGGAGTACGGCGACAAACTTCCTGCCGACAAGAAATCGGCGATCGAGGGGGCTTTGGCCAAGCTGAAGGAGGCGCACAAGAACGCCGACGTCGCGGCTATCGACACGGCTATCGCCGAACTGAACGCCGCATGGCAGGCCGCTTCGCAGGACATCTACGCCCAGCAGCAGGCGCAGGGCGCCCAGCCCGGAGCCGATGCCGGCCAGCAGTCGCAGGCTAACGCCGGCAATGCGTCGAACGGTGACAGCTCGCAGCCTGAGGACGTCGAGTTCGAGGAGGTGAAGTAATCCCGAAGTGTTCCGAACACTTCAGCCGTAAGGCTCACATATATTTTTCGAGATGCGGTCCGGATTTCCGGACCGCATCTTTTTTGTTATTTTCCGACTGTCAGTTCCACGATGCAGTCCGCTCCCGCAGGTTTTTCGCCCAAGCGCAGCGTCACGCCCGCCTTGTCCTGCAAGAAGGCGACCGCGCGTTTGTCGGCGAAGCGTACCGCCTGCCGGATGCGTTCGTCCCTGACGGGCACGAACAGCTCTTCGTCGGGCCAGTCGAGAATGTGTACGTAGATTTTGTCGCCGCGGCGCGTGGTCACGCCCCAGCTGCGCGGGCTTACGGGTCCTGCCTGCGTGCCGTAGATGGTTTCGCCGTTCGCGCGCAGCCAGCGTCCCATGCTGTCGAGCCGTTCGAGAGCCGCCGCGGGCAGCGCGCCGTCGGGCTGGGGACCGATGTTGAGCAGCAGGTTTGCGCCGCGTCCTGCTGCTCCTGCGAGATAGCGCACGAGCGTCTGCGCCGATTTGTAATTTTGGTCGGTGATCTTGTATCCCCACATGCCGTTCATCGTCTGGCACGTTTCGAGCGGCAGGCGGCTGATCTCCTGCCCCGAATATCCGGCCGTGTTCTCTCCCGGCAGGTCGCGTTCGAACGCCTGCGCGTCTTCGCCTTCGAACGGCGCGAGATGGTGGTTGTTGATGATCAGGCATCCGGGCTGCAATGCGTGTATCAGCCCGTAGAGTTCGCCCAGCCGCCAGTCGAAACCGGGATTCTCGTCCTGATCCCAGATGCCGTCGAACCAGATGGCGCCCACGTCGCCGTATTGTGTCAGCAGTTCGGTGAGCTGCGCCTTCATGAAGCCGAAATAGGCGTCGGCGTCCTCCTTTTCGGCCGGGCGGCCCGTGCCGAGTCCCGTTCGGCCGCGCGGGGCGTCTTCGCGCCACCAGTCGATCAGCGAGTAGTAGAAGTGGACGCGCAGTCCGCGGCGGTGACACGCGTCGGCCAGCTCCTTCACCGCATCGCGGGCGAAAGGCGTGGCGTCGACGATGTTGTAGGGCGTCTGCGCCGTGCGGAACATCGAGAATCCGTCGTGATGGCGCGTCGTGAAGCAGACGTAGCGCGCTCCCGCTTGGCGGAAAGCCTCGGCCCATGCGTCCGCGTCGAATTTCGAGGGATAGAATCCTCCCGCGAGCTTTTCGTACTCCCGGTAGTTGAGGTTGTGGTTGGTCATCGCCCATTCGCCCTGCGCGAGCATGGCGTAAAGCCCCCAGTGGAGGAATATGCCGAACCGGCATTCGGCGAATTGGCTGCGTGACTGGAGGTTTTCGGGGGCCGGGCGGTAGCCGGCCTGTGCGAAGGCGCCCGTGGCGATCACGAGGGCGCAGAAGGAGGTGAAGAGTCGGGTCATGGTGACGGTCGGGTTTGGTGATACGGACAAATTTAGCAAATAATTTGCAATCCGCACAATGCCGCCGCCGTCGAATGACCGGAATGAAGGGCCGGACGCTCCGCCGCAGGGACGGAGCCGGTGGCGCGGTTTCCTATTCCGGCTCCACCAGCACGTCGACGCTCAGCCCGACCCCGGCCTTGCGCATCTTCCACGGCGCCTGACTCGTGTAGCGGGTGTAGGTGCGCGAGAGCAGCCGGGCGCGAATCCAGTATTTCGCCCCCGCCGGCATGTGCGTCAGGTTCTCGACCGAGATCAGGAAGTCGCCTCTTACGAATATCTCGTAGGGCCGCAGGTCTACGGTCGCCGTCTTGTCGGCCTCCGACGCCGGAACCGAGAAATAGACCGGTTCCGCGAGCAGGTTTTTGCGGATACGGTCGCCCCGCATGGCGTAGACGTTTATGCGCATATGGAGCGTATCCACGCCCTTGCATCCCGCCAGATTGAGCCGCACCCGCTGCAACTCTCCCCTGAGGTTTCCGAGCTTGCATTTCACGCCCATCTCGCCGCCTTCCTGCCCGGCGCGGAATGCCGCGCTGAACCGGTTGCTGCCGATGCTGCGGCCGAAGGTGTAGCGTTTGCGGGGAATATGGGTTATCACGGGGCTCAGCGGTGTCTGGGGCTGCTCCTGCAGCCGTATCTCCAGCGGCCGTGCGTCGTGTCCGGCGGCCGGAATCTCCCGTGCGGCATACCCGATGCAGGATATGCGCAGCGTGTCCCGGACGCTCAGGTCGGGAATGCGGAGCGTAAACGAGCCGTCCCGTCCGGATACGGTTCCCGCGGGGCGGTTCTTGAGTCCTATGTTGGCGTAGGGGACCGGTCGGGCGTCCGCTCCGACGATGCGTCCGGAGAGTGTTTGCGCCTGTATCGGCAGGGCCGCGAATGCGGCGCAGACGAGTAGGAATTTCAGCATGCTGGCTTTGCGGGTTTATCACGGAACGTCGGGCCGCGGGATTTTATTGCCCGATGCGGGCCGCCGTTCCGCCCGCCACATGCCGTAGAGGATCAGGGCCGCTCCGGCGAGAGCCGCCGCGGTGATCCGTTCGCCGATGCAGAGCGCGGCCGTGACGATCGTGACCAATGGGTTGAAATAGATGTAGTTCGTGGTTCTTACGGCTCCGAGCCGGTGCATCGCGGCGTTCCACAGGATGTAGCAGAGCATCGACGCGACGACGCCCAGAAACAGCAGGTTGCCCCACACCGCGGGACGCGCCAGTACCTCCGCGCCGACCGAGAAGGGCTGGAAGGCGAATACCGGAAGAATCGTCAGCAGTCCGTAGAAGAAGACCTTGCGGGTGATGAAAACGGCGGGGTAGCGGCCTCCGATGCGTTTGACCGCCAGCGAATAGACCATCCACAGCAGCGCCGCGGACAGGGCCAGCAGATCGCCTTTGGGCGAGAGGTGCAGCACGAAACGGCCGTTGAGAACCACCAGCACCATGCCCGCGAACGCCAGCGCTGATCCCCCGATCTGCCGCCGCGTCATCCGCTCGCCGCGGTATACGAGGCTCAGCAGCAGCGCGGTCCATACCGGCGCCGTGCAGACGATCAGCGACACGTTCGACGCCGGGGCGTATTCCAGCGCCATGTTTTCGGTCAGGAAATAGAGCGATCCGCCCGTCACCCCGGCCGCGGCCAGCAGCGCTTCGTCGCGCCATCCGTCGGCCCGCAGGCGGCCTTTCGACAGGGGCCAGATGCAGACGTAGGCCAAGGCGAAACGCAGCAGGAATATCTCCGCAGGCGTCAGCGAATGGGCGATCAGCACCTTCGTCGATACGAACGTCGCGCCCCATACCGCCACGGTGAACAGCGCCGCTGCATGGTACTTGTATTCGGTATATTTTATCATACGGTCCCAAAAATACAGATTTTTTGCCGTCCGGGCGCAAATCTTAATTCTTAATTTCCGATTTTCAATTCTTTTTTCCTATCTTTGCGTGCTATTATGCGTAATGACAATAATTACAACAAATAATAACAAAATTTTTCAACTCAAATGCAAAGTAAAGGTGCTATTAAATTACTCGCGGTCCTTTTGGCTCTTGCGTGTATTTACCAGCTCTCCTTCACGTTCAAAACGCGGAGTGTAGAGAAGAAAGCGGCCGAGTACGCCGCGCAGTTCCCCGTCGGACAGCAGTCCGAGGCGGAGCAGCATTACCTCGATTCGGTCCAGAATGTCGGGGTCTATAACCTCGGATTCAAGAAATTCACCTACAAGGAGTGCAAGGAGAAGGAGCTGAACCTCGGTCTGGACCTCAAGGGCGGTATGAACGTCATGCTGGAAGTGCAGGTCGAGGACGTCATCAAGGCGCTTGCCGGCGACAGCCAGAACGACCCCGCATTCGTCGAAGCCATCGCCGAGGCGAACGCCGCGCTGAAGGAGGGCACCTCGAAAGACTATATCTCCGACTTCGTGAAGGCTTACCAGCGTCTCTCCAACGGCGGTTCGCTGGCGGCGGTTTTCGTCAGCCCCGACCGTAAGGACATCACGCTCGAAAGCTCCGACGCCGACGTCGAGAAGATTCTCAAGCGCGAGACCGACGCCGCCATCGCCGCGTCGTTCAACGTGCTCCGCAGCCGTATCGACCACTTCGGCGTCACGCAGCCCAACATCATGCGCCTGCCCAATTCGCACCGCATCCTCGTCGAGCTGCCGGGCGTGAAGGAGCCGCAGCGTGTGCGCGACCTGCTGCAGGGTACTGCCTCGCTCGAATTCTGGCTCACTTACGACGCCCGCGAGGTGCTTCCCGCACTGGCCGCCGCCGATAAGTTCATCAAGGCCGAGCTGAGCGAAGCTCCCGCCGCAGGACAGCCCGAAGTCGCTTCCGTCGAGGCCGCTGCCGCCGCCGGGACTCCCGCAGGCGAAGCCGAGGGCCTTCTCGCCGAGATCGGCTCCGACACCACGGCTGTCGCCGAAGCCGAGCACACCGACCGTTACGACCGTGCGAAGAACCCGCTCTTCGCGGTTCTCGATCCCGGTTTTGCGGGCGGCGCCGCCATCGGTGCGGCCTACAAGGCCGACATGGCTGCCGTAAACGAATATCTGGCCAATCCTGCGGTCCGCGAACTCTTCCCCGCCGACATCGCCTTCAAGTGGGGCGTCAAGGGCGACGACAAGATCGACGGCCGCTTCTACCTCTATGCGATCCGCATCTCGACGCCCGACGGCAAGGCTCCGCTTGACGGCAGCGTCGTGACCGAAGCCCGCGAGCAGTACGCCCAGCGCGGCGCCAACGCCGTGGTTTCGATGTCGATGAACGGCGAAGGCACGCAGGAGTGGGCGCGTCTGACGGGCGAGAACATCGGCAAGTGCATCGCCATCGTTCTCGACGGCTACGTCTACTCGGCTCCCCGCGTGAACACCAAGATCGACAAGGGTTCTTCCGAAATTTCGGGCGACTTCACCATTCAGGAAGCCAAGGACCTCGCCAACGTGCTCAATTCGGGTAAGGTTCCCGCGCCCGCCAAAATCATTCAGGACACCGTCGTAGGTCCCTCGCTGGGACAGGAGTCGATCAATGCGGGTATGCTCTCGTTCCTGATCGCCTTCATCCTCGTCCTGCTCTACATGGGTCTGTTCTACAAGACCGCAGGCTGGATGTCCGACATCGCCCTGCTTACCAACGTCTTCCTGCTGATGGGCGTTCTGGTGTCGTTCGGCGCCGTGCTGACCCTGCCGGGTATCGCCGGTATCGTGCTGACGATGGGTATGGCCGTCGACGCCAACGTCATCATCTACGAACGTATCAAGGAGGAGCTTCGCGGCGGCAAGGGCCTTTCGCTGGCTATCAAGGACGGTTTCTCGAAAGCCTACTCGGCCATCATCGACGGTAACCTGACGACCATCATCACCGGTATCGTCCTCTTCATCTTCGGCAACGGTCCCGTGCAGGGCTTCGCCACGACCCTCATCATCGGTATCATCACCTCGTTCTTCAGCGCCGTGTTCATCACCCGCCTCTTGATCGAGTGGATCGTCGCCAAGTGGGGCAATATCTCCTTCTCGCGCAAGTGGTCCGAGAACTTCCTGACCAATACGCATTTCGACTTCATCCGCGTCCGCAAGGTCGCCTACACCGTCGCGGTCGCCCTGCTCGCGCTGTCGTGCATCTCGTTCGTCGCCCGCGGTCTGAACCTCGGCGCCGAGTTCACCGGCGGCCGTGCCTACGTCATCCGCTTCGACAAGCCCGTTTCGGCCGAGGAGGTTCGTCAGAATCTGGGTCAGGTCTTCGCGCAGCATGCCGATGCCGACGCTTCGGCGATCAGCTTCGAGGTCAAGCAGTACGGCAACGAGAACCAGATGCGCATCGTGACGCAGTACCGTTACGACGACACGTCGGACGAAGCTACGGCCGAAGTCGAGCAGATCATCTACGACGCCATGAAGTCGCTCTACTCCTACGACATTTCGTTCGAGCAGTTCCGCAATACCCAGACCGACGTCAACGGTATCCTGACGGCCGACAAGATCGGCCCCTCGATCGCCAAGGACATGACGTGGAACGCCATCTACTCGGTGCTCTTCTCGCTCATCGCCATCGGTCTCTACATCACCTTCCGCTTCAAGCGCTGGCAGTGGGCTTCGGGCGCCACGATCGCCCTTGCGGTCAACGCCCTGTTCATCATCGGTCTCTTCTCGATGCTCTACGGCTTCGTGCCCTTCAACCTCGAAGTCAATCAGGCCTTCATCGCCGCGATCCTTACGATCATCGGTTACGCCATCAACGATACCGTGGTGGTCTTCGACCGTATCCGCGAATATCTGGGCATGTATCCCAAGCGCAACCTCAAGGAGAACGTGAACAACGCCATCAACTCGACGCTGTCGCGTACGATCAACACTTCGGGCACGACGCTCGTGACGCTGCTGGCGATCTTCTTCTTCGGCGGCGAGACCATCCGCGGCTTCATCTTCGCGCTGACCGTCGGCGTTATCGTGGGTACCGTCGCGACGATCTTCATCGCCACCCCGATCGCCTACGACCTGATGTCCAAACGCGCCAAACTCGACAAGGAGGCGTAATACACCTTATATCTATTCGAATAAAATGGACTGCACGGTTTGTTGCAGTCCATTTTATTTTTACCTTTGCATCATGGAACTTCAACGCACATTGGATAATTTGCTGAAATGGATGCACCGCTACGTCTCGCCGGTCTTTCTGGCGCTGCTCGTCGCGTCGTTCATTTTGTGGTATATCGCCAAACTGAGCTATACCTATACCACCGAGCAGGTCGTGCGTGTGAGTGTGGACGGGGAGCCGTTCGAGGTGACGTGCGTCGTCGAGGGCGTCGGCACCAACCTGTTCGGCTACCGGGTCTACATGAACAAGACGCTGCGCATCCCGCTTTCGGAACTCAAATACAAGCGTTCGCGCGAGGAGGGGCACGAGGGCAAGGTGGTGATCGACCCCCAGTCGTTGCAAAGCGCCATTTCGGTACGCTACAGCGACATCAAGGTGGTCTCCATCGGGGCTGTTCCCGAACTGGATTATCCCGAACAGAAACCATGATGAAAATCGGAGTTACGGGCGGCATCGGCAGCGGCAAAAGCACTGTATGCCGTCTTTTCGCACAAAAGGGCGTCGCGGTCTACGATTCCGACGCCGCGGCCAAACGGCTCATGCAGCAGGACGATGCGCTGCGTGTGCGGCTCACCGAACGCTTCGGCGCCGACACCTTCCGCGAAGGACAGCTCGACCGGGGCTACCTCGCAGGCGTTGTCTTCAGCGACCCGCAGGCGCTCGCCGACCTCAATGCGCTGGTGCATCCCGTCGTGATGGCGGATTTCGATGCGTGGGCCGCCCGGCAGGAGGGGCCTTACGTGATTCTCGAAAGCGCGATTCTCTTCGAAGCCGGTCTCGAAACGTGCGTCGACAAGACCGTCGCGGTCCTCGCGCCGCGCGAACTGCGCATCGAGCGCACCTGCCGCCGCGACGACTGCGGCCCCGATGAGGTAGGCCGCCGCATCGCCGCCCAGCTGGACGACGATACGCTGAGCGGTCGTGCCGACTATACGATCGTCAATATCTTCGAGGAGGACCTCGAACCCGCCGTTGTCAAACTCGACCGCATATTCAGCCATGAAGCAGCACGACATTGATCTCGACCTCTCCCGGCCGCAGGTGATGGCGATTTTGAACGTCACCCCCGACTCGTTCTTCGCCGGCAGCCGCATGCCCGACGCGACGCATGTCGAACGCCGCGTGAAGGAGGCCGCCGCCGAAGGCGCCTCGATCATCGACGTGGGGGGCTATTCGTCGCGCCCCGGCGCCGACGAAGTCCCTGCCGACGAGGAGTGGCGGCGCGTGGAGCTGGGCATCGGGGCCGTGCGGCGTCTGGCGCCCGGCGTCCTGATTTCGGTCGATACCTTCCGCAGCGAAGTCGCCGCCCGTGCGATCGAAAAATTCGGTCCGCTCATCATCAACGACATCTCCGCCGGGGAACTCGATCCGCAGATGCCCGCCACGGCTGCGCGCTGCGGCGTGCCCTACGTCGCCATGCACATGAAAGGCGATCCCCGGACCATGCAGACCCTCACCGACTACAAACGCGACATCACGGCCGAGGTCACGGCCTATTTCGAAACGAAGACCGCCGACCTGCTCGCCGCCGGGATCAAGCGCGAAAACATCATTCTCGACCCCGGCTTCGGCTTCGCCAAGACCACCGAACAGAATTACGAGCTGCTTGCGGGCCTGCACCGTCTCTGCGCATTGGGCTACCCCGTACTGGCGGGCCTTTCGCGCAAGTCGATGATCTACCGCGTCCTCGACGCCACGCCCGCCGAATCGCTCGCGGGCACCGTCGCCCTCGGCTGGGAGTGCCTGCGTCAGGGGGCCGCGATCCTGCGCGTGCACGATGTGCAGGAGGCCGTCGATACGGTCAGGCTCTTCGGCGCGTATGAACGGAACCGCAAATAACCATCGCAACCGCATGATAAAAGTTACCGACATACACAAGCGTTTCGGCGACCTCGAAGTGCTCAAGGGCGTCTCGCTCGACGTCGCCGAAGGCGAAGTCGTCTCGATCGTCGGCGCCAGCGGCGCGGGCAAGACCACGCTGCTGCAAATCGTCGGCACGCTTTCGCGCCCCGACGCGGGCCGTGTCGAGATCGACGGACAGGACGCCTTCTCGCTGGGCGACAAGGCGCTGTCCCGCTTCCGCAACGAACGTATCGGCTTCGTCTTCCAGTTCCACCACCTGCTGCCCGAATTCACGGCTTTCGAGAACGTCTGCATTCCGGGGTTTATCGGCCGCCGTCCGCGTGCGGAGGTCGAACGCCGCGCCGCCGAACTGCTGGAGATGATGAACCTCACGCCGCGCCGCGGCCATAAACCCGGCCAGCTGTCGGGCGGCGAGCAGCAGCGCGTGGCTATTGCCCGCGCGCTTGTCAATTCGCCCGCCGTGCTGCTGGCCGACGAACCTTCGGGCAACCTCGATTCGCACAACCGCGACGAGATACACCGCCTTTTCTTCGAGCTGCGCGACCGGCTGGGGCAGACCGTCGTGATCGTCACCCACGACGAGCATCTGGCGGCGATGGCCGACCGGAAGATCACCATGTCGGACGGCCGGATTCTGTAATGCCGCGTTTTATGGACGACGAACTGAAAGAGCTGCTCGAACGGCTCCACGACAAATACAACCGCTCTGAGTTTATCGAGGACGACCCGATTTCGGTGCCGCACCGCTATACGGACCGCGCCGACCGCGAGATCGCGGGGTTCCTCGCCGCCACGATCGCGTGGGGCAACCGCAGGGCGATCGTCACGAGCGGCCACCGCATGATGCGCTGCATGGACGACGCTCCGGCGGACTTCGTGCGCAATGCTTCCGACCGGGAGCTGGCGACGCTCGAAACCTATGTCCACCGCACCTTCAACGGCCGCGACCTGCGCGATTTCGTGCTGGCCCTGCGCCGCATGGACCGACGCTTCGGCGGCCTCGGCGTCTTTTTCGAGGAGCGCTATGCGGCCGCGCAGAGTATTCCGGCGGTCCTTTCCGAATTCCGCCGCGAATTTTTCAGCTGCGACCATGCGCCCCGCTGCGAGAAACACCTCTCGTCGATCGACAGGGGCGCGGCCTGCAAGCGGCTTTGCATGTTCCTGCGCTGGATGGTGCGCCGCGACGAGCAGGGCGTGGACTTCGGCCTGTGGACGCGGATTCCGATGTCGGCCCTTTACATTCCGCTCGACCTCCATACGGGCGACATGGCCCGCGCGCTGGGCCTGCTTTCACGCCGCCAGAACGACTGGCGGGCCGTGGAGGAGGTCACGGCGGCGCTTCGCGGATTCGATCCCGCCGATCCCGTGCGTTACGATTTCTCGCTTTTCGGCGCCGGCATCGACGGTTATCTGAAAGAGTGTTGACGATGTTCCGCTTCAAACGATTCACCATATGTCAGGACCGCTGCCCGATGAAGGTCGGAACCGACGGCGTGCTGCTCGGCGCATGGGCCGGCGTGCGGCCTGCGGACCGCCGCATCCTCGACGTCGGTACAGGCACCGGGCTGATCGCCCTGATGATGGCCCAGCGCGCTCCCGAAGCGCTTATTACGGGCGTCGACGTGGAGGAGGTCTCTCAGGCCCGCGAAAACGCCGCCGCGTCGCCGTGGGGCGGCAGGGTGGCGTTCGTGCAATGTCCCGTGCAGGAATTCGCACCGGACGAACGCTTCGACCTGATCGTCTCCAATCCGCCCTTCTTCGTCGATTCGCTGACCTGCCCCGACGAAGGCCGCACCACGGCGCGCCACGCCGTGCGCCTGCCCTTCGACCAGCTGCGCGACGCGGTCGTGCGCCTGCTCGCTGCCGAGGGCCGCTTCGCCGTGATTCTGCCGACGGACGAAGCCCGGCGTTTTACCGACGTCTGCCGCGGATTCCTCGCGCTGACCCGCTCTACGGGCGTACGCACCACGCCACGCCGTCCGGTCAAACGCCTGCTGATGGAGTTTGCGCACGAAAACGCCAGCTCCGGCCTGCGCTCCGATTCTCCTCCCGTCTGCTCCGAACTGGTCGTCGGCACGGGCGAACACGAGCAGTACACCCCCGAATACCGGGCCTTAACCCGTGATTTTTACCTGAAATTTTGATAGCACGGCAAAATAAATTACATTTGTATCAGTGAATAAAAACTTCGAGACCATGAAACTCAGACTTCTTGCCCTCGCCCTCGCCGTATGCGGCGGCGCGGCGGCGCAAAATCCATACATCGCCCTGCAGGGCGCGAACGAAACCGCCGACGGCATCGTCGTCTCCCAGCCCCGCACGGTGCTGGCCGTGGACGTCACCGTCGAGAAGGACGTGACCCTCAGCGGTCCTTACGCCCGTTATGCGCAGAAATTCCTCGGCGTCCGCGCTCCGCTCACCGACAAGACCGGCTGGGCCGTTACCGGAGCCGCCGTGGCTCTGCTCGATGCCAAGGCATGTCTCGATGCACCCGCACCGGCCGAGCCTTCGCGCCGCATTATGACCCACGCCGCTGCCGAAGATGAATTCGCCCGCCTGCAGGCCGACAAGAACGACATGACGGTGCTGGCGCTGGAAGACGCTGCCCGCGAAGCTGCCAATACGATCTTTTCGCTCCGCAAGCACCGTCTCGAACTGATTACGGGCGAAGCCGGTGAAAACGTCTTCGGCGAAGGACTCAAATCCGCCCTTGCGGAGATCGAACGTCTGGAGCAGAGCTATCTTGAGCTGTTTCTCGGCAAGCGCATCGTGACTACCGAAACGCGCCGCTATGTGGTTTATCCTCAGGCCGACAAGAAGCAGTATATCGTCTGCCGCTTCAGCCCTGCCGCAGGTCTGCTCCCTGAGAGCGATCTTTCGGGCGACATGGTGCTGTTGCAGATCGAACCTTCGGGCAACACCTCCAATGCGCTCGAAGCTTCGGCCAAGGAGACCAACGTCGTCGCATGCCGCGTGGCCGATCCTTCGGTCTGCACGGTCATCGCCGGCGGCCGCGAATATGCCCGTGCGGTGCTGCCTCTCTTCGAGTTCGGCCGCACAATCAACGTGGCGCTTCCCCGCCGCAAATAATCCAGTCCATGGATTTCACGTCGCGTATGGTGGCGCTGCTCGGCGAGCTGCGCCGCGAGCGGAACGGCGCCGTCGCCGATGCGATGCGCTGTTACGGTGCGCCGTACGGTCTCAACTACGGCGTGAGCCTGCCGACGCTGCGCAAACTCGCGCGCGCCGAGACTCCCGACCACGATTTCGCCCGTTATCTTTATTTGCAGGAGGTCCGCGAACTGCGCCTTGCGGCGCTGCATATCGCCCGGCCCGAATCGCTTACGCCCGATGAATTTCCGGCATGGGCGGCCGGGATCGTCAATTCCGAAGTCGCCGAAGAAGCCGCTTTCGCTTTCCTGAGCCGCTCCGCAGCGCTTCCGGCCTTGTTCGACGCATGGATCGCCGCCCCGAATCCGCTGCTTCGATACGCCGCCTTGCACTCCGCCGCCCGCAGCGATCTTCTTACGGCGGCATGGATCGCGCCCGCCGTCGAAGCGGTCCGCCGCGCCGCCGTATGCGCCGCCGAGACCCTCGGAGAACCTGTTGCCGCTCCGCTTTCCGCATCTTCGGCCGCCCGCCTGATCGCGCAGGGGGCCGTCGCGCTGCTGTCTGCCGTCGGCGGCCTGAACGAGGAGAACCGGCAGGCGGTACTCCGCGCAGCCGGTTCTCTGGGTAAGCTCCCTGCCGAAGACTACGTCCACGAGGAGCTTACTTGGCGTCTGGAAGCATAGCTTCCGCCTGTCAGCGCTGACCTACCTGCTCGCGCTGTTCCAATTCCCTGAGTACGTTCGCCAGATGGTCGTAGCCGATGCGGCCGCTTTCGCGCCACAGCACCTCGCCGCGGCGGAAAAACATCAGCGTCGGCACCGACATGATGTTGTAGCGGTGTACGATTTCGAGCATGTCCCGGTCGTCTATGTCCACCTTGTAGACATCCACGCGGCCGTTCATCTTCTCCTGAAACCGGTCTATGACGGGGTGCATCATCTGGCACGGCCCGCACCATGTTGCGAAGAAATCCACGAACGTCAGTGCGTCCCGCCAGATAATCTTGTCAAAATCCGTTGCTGTCATATTTGTCGTGTTTAGTTCATTTCCGCCCATGTAAGCTCCGTATAGACCTTGTCTGTCAGCTCTTTTTCGGCATAGCTGATCGTGCGGCGCAGCCCCTCGGCCAGCGGCGTGCGGGGCGTCCAGTCCAGTTCGCGCCGTGCGGCCGAAATGTCGGGTATCCTCCGCCGCGCATCGTCCGGACGTGCCGCCCGGTGTACGATCCGCGAGCGGCTTCCCGTCAGGGAGATGATCTTCTCGGCCAGCGCGCGTATCGAGATTTCGTGGTTGCTGCCCAGATCCAAGGTGCGGGTCTGCTCCGAAGGCGTGGCTTCCATCATCCGTACAAGTCCGTCCACCATGTCCTCGACCCAGCAGAAGGTGCGCATCTGTTCGCCGCTGCCGTTGACCGGGATGTCGCGGTTCTGCAGCGCCGCCACGATCATCTTCATCACCACGCGCTGGTCCATGATGTCGGCCCCGCTTCCGTATGTGTTGAAGATGCGTGCGATGCGTGCGTCTACGCCCAGCTCCTCCTGATAGGCCCGGTGCAGGGCTTCCGCCGCGCGCTTGCCTTCGCTCAGAATGTACTGCCCCGAATATCCCGCCGCCGGATCGGTCGCCGGATCGCGGTATCCCGCGCCGTATACGCAGCCCGACGAGGCGAACAATATCCGCGCATGCTCCATGCGTGCGGTGTCGAGGGCGTTTATCGCGCCCTGCATGTTGATCCGGAGCGTCTCGACGGGCAGCGCCTTGTTGTAGCGCACGCGCGACGGCGAGGTGAGGTTGTAAATCTCGTCGCAGCGGATTCCGAATGTATTGATGATGTTGTGGTGGACGTACCGGAACAGCGGATGCTGCAATACGCTGCGCAGCAGCGGCGAATTCACGGCGTCGCGCATATCGACACAAAACACTTCGTGGCCCTCTTCCAGAAGGCGCAGACAGAGGTGTGTGCCGATAAATCCTACTCCGCCCAATATGACAATTCGCTTTTGCATCTTTTACTCCTTTTTGCAGGAGTACAGAGCAAAATCTATTCCACAAAGAGCGCGCGGGGCAGCTGATCGATGCTGTTTATCGTGACTATTTCGATTCCTTTGGGACGTTTGCCGCCCTTGCCGAGGTAGCCGGAGACGATGATGCGTTTGAAACCCAGCCGTGCCGCCTCGCTGATGCGCTGTTCGGTCCGGGGCGCAGGTCGCACCTCGCCCGAAAGCCCGATCTCTCCCGCACAGCAGACGCCCTCGGCCACGGGACGGTCGTAGTAGGAGGAGATCACCGCCGCCACGACCGCGAGGTCCAGCCCCGGATCGGCGACCTTGAACCCTCCGGCGAAGTTCAGGAAGACGTCTTTCTGAAACATCTTCATTCCCACGCGCTTCTCCAGCACGGCCAGCAGCATGTTCATGCGCTTGGTGTCGTAGCCCGTGGTCGTACGCTGCGGCGTGCCGTACGCCGCGCCGCTCACCAGCGCCTGCACTTCGATCAGGTAGGGGCGCACGCCGTCGGCCGAAGCGCCTACCGCGATGCCGCTCAGCGGCTCCTCGTAGTGCGTGAGCAGAATCTCCGACGGGTTGTCCACGCCGCGCAGTCCGTTGTCGAGCATCTCGAAAACCCCGATCTCGAACGTCGCGCCGAAACGGTTCTTGATGCCGCGCAGGATGCGGTATATGTTGTTGCTGTCGCCCTCGAACTGCAGCACTACGTCCACGATATGCTCCAGAATTTTGGGTCCGGCGATGGTTCCGTCCTTGGTGATGTGGCCGATGATGAAGATCGACGTGCCGGTCGATTTGGCGTATTTGAGCAGCGTCGCCGCGCATTCGCGTATCTGCGACACGCTTCCCGCCGACGAGTCCAGCAGGTCGGTGTAGATGGTCTGTATCGAGTCGATCACCACCAGATCGGGCCGGTGTTCGCCGATTTGGTTGACAATGTTTTCGAGCAGCGTTTCGGGATAGATCAGACATTCGTCGTTGCCGATGCCGATGCGTCCCGCGCGCATCTTGATCTGCTCGGCCGACTCCTCGCCCGAAACATAGAGCGTCTTGAGTCCGTTCGCCGCCAGCGCGAGCTGCAGCGAAAGGGTCGATTTGCCGATTCCCGGCTCTCCGCCCAGCAGAATCAGCGATCCCGGCACCATGCCGCCGCCCAATACGCGGTTCACCTCGCTGTTGCCGAGGTCCATGCGGCGGTGTTCGCTCTCGCGGATGTCGCGTACGCGCTGAGGCTTGGCTGCGGGCAGGGAGCCTGCGACATTGGCCGGCACCGAGCCGCTTTCGCGGGCGACGATCTCCTCGGTGAAGGTGTTCCATTCGCCGCACGAGGGACAGCGCCCCAGCCATTTGGGGGCTTCGAATCCGCAGTTTTTGCAGAAGTATGCCTTTTTGACTTTTGCCATCGCGTGTCGGTTAATAGGGGTGCGACGTGTATTCCTTCCGGATCACCTGCGTGACGCCCGCATCGGGATAGAGCTGTTTGTACTCCTCGGTCAGATCGACGCTGAACAGCGTTTTGCGTAGGTCGTCGGTGTCCGTATAGCCCGAAACCTTGCAGGTGTAGGCCTGTTCTCCGAACGTGAAGTGCAGCTCCTCCGGTTTGTCCGGCTCTTTTATGAATGTACCCGTGACGGTTTCGGCGTCGGCCGCAGGCCGGACGACGAGCGGACCGCCGTTGTGGTGCGTAAAGTCGAGCCGGTAGCCGCCGCCCGCCTGCACGGGAGCCTTGGCCAGCGCGTCGTTCCGGATTTCCTCCAGCAACGGATTTTCCGGATTCTCCGGCTCTTCCATCTGCGAAGTTCCTGCGTCCGGATTCTCCGGATCGGGATTCTCCGGATCGGGATTCTCCGGATCGGGATTTTCGGGATCGGGATTCTCCGGATCAGGGTTTTCAGGATCCGGCTTTTCCGGTTCGCTCAGGCTTACGGATACCTCGATCCGGGCGACGGGGTAGGAGGTCGTGTAGAAGACGTCCGAATCGTCGCCGCAGGCCGTGAGTGCGGCTGCAAGAAGCAGCGCTGTCAGTATTTTCAGTTTTCCCATAGTCCGTATTATCGCTAAAGTCCCAGATCTTGGTCGATCAGCACCACCAGCACGCGCTTGTCCGGCCAGCAGCGCAGCATCTCCATGCGGGTGTTGCATACCCGATCGGGCGAATTACAGTCCGAACATACGCCGGTCTTGGCGCAGGGCGTGCGGAATCCGGGGTGGCGCGCTATGTTCTGCGGCGCCGCAATCGTGCGGATGCGCTCTTCGGCCTCGTCCCGGTTTGCGACGATCTTGTTGCGTCCCGCCACGATAATCACCTTGCGAGGCCCGAACGCCACGGGAGCGATGCGGTTTCCCACCTTGTCGAGCCAGTGGAGCGTGCCTTCTGCCGTCACGGCGTTCACGCCCGTGATGAAGAGGTCCGACATCAGCGCCTGCCTGCGTATTTCGAGCCGCTGCGGGTACGTCATCGCGGGATCGAATCCGTCCAGCAGCCTGTACTTTCCGTCGCCGCGCAGCCATTCGATGACGCCCGTGGCGCGCATGCTCATCGAATCTCCGAACGATACCGTTTCCGGCCGCTCCGTTTCGACGGCGGCCTTTATCACTGCGAAAGCTTCGTCCGTGTCCCGGACCGTCTCAACCTCGAAATGGTGCCGCCGCAAGGCATCTGCGCAATTTGTTATTTTCATCTTATTTTATGAAAAACCGGTATATGTCGTTGCCGTTGGCGTACAGCAGCAGAAGCAGAATGATAAACAGTCCCACGTACTGCGCGCCCTCCAGTATCTTGTCGCTCACCTTGCGGCCCGTAATCATCTCCCAGAACGTGAAGATGGCGTGCCCGCCGTCGAGTCCCGGTATCGGCAGAATGTTCATCACGGCGAGGATGATTGACAGAAACGCCGTCTTCATCCAGAAATCCTCCCAGTTCCAGTCTCCGGGGAAGATGCTGCCGATGGCGATGAAGCCGCCCAGCTCCTCGTACATCTTGGTTTTGGGCTGTACGATCATCTTCAGTTGTTCCCAGTAGGACGACATCACCTTGCCCGCCTTGCTGATTCCTGCGGGAATCGCCTGCCAGAAGGTGTATTTCTGCGTGCGGAGCTTGTAGGGATTGAGCGCCGTCACGCCCAGCCTTCCCTCGTCCGACACCGGAACGACCAGCTCCAGCAGCATGTCGCCTTCGCGTTTGACGGTCAGCGTCACATCCTCTCCCGCATGGGCCTTCAGGTACTCCCTGTAAGCGGGGTATTCCAGCCCCTGCGCATCGTTTATCGCCACGATCTCGTCGCCGCGCCTGAGCGCCGACGCCGTTTCGTACACCGCGCTGTCGATCAGGAACGGCATGCGGAGCGCCAGCAGGTCTTCGTAACCTTTGTTCTGGCGCATTTCGATCAGCTCGCCCAGCGGCAGTGTCAGCTCGACCTGCCGGCCCTCGCGTTCCACCACCACGCGGCGTTCGCCTTCGGTGATAATCAGCGCATTGACGATCTTGTTCACGTTGTCCACCGCCTCGCCGTCGATCGAAACGATCCTGTCGCCGTCTTGGAATCCGAGCTTGCGGCCCGCTTCGTTGAAGGTGTATCCCCAGCGCGCATCTTCGTTCGAGAAGTAATTGTCGCCCCACGTGTAGCAGATTCCGATGTAGATGAAGATGGCCAGCAGAACGTTCATCACCACGCCGGCTATCATCACCAGAAAACGCTGCCATGCAGGTTTGGTGCGGAATTCATCGGGCTTGGGGGGCAGTTTCATCTGCTCCTTGTCCATCGACTCGTCGATCATGCCGGCGATCTTGCAGTATCCGCCCAGCGGCAGCCAGCCCAGCCCGTATTCGGTGTCGCCGCGCTTGAACTTGAAGAGCGAAAACCACGGGTCGAAGAAGATATAGAACTTGTCGACGCGGATTTTGAAGACCCGCGCCATGAGGAAGTGTCCCAGTTCGTGAATGCCCACCAGAATGGTGAAGCAGAGGAAAAATTGAATGATCTTGATGATAATATCCATGTTCGTGTTTTGGTTACAAGGCTAAAAATTCCGCGGCCAGCCGGCGTGCTTCGCCGTCCGCCGCCGCATAGTCCGCGAGGGTGGGGGCCGCAGCGAACGATGCGCGATTCAGCGCATGTTCGATGGCGCGCACGATGTCGAGCCATGCGCACCTGCCGCCGAGAAACGCCGCGACGGCCACTTCGTTGGCGCCGTTCATCGTGCAGGCCGCCGTGCCGCGCCGCCGCAGACAGTCGTAGGCGATGTCCAGCGCCGGGTATTTCACCCGGTCCACCTCGGCGAATGTCAGCTGCGGATGCTTCAGGAAGTCGAACCGCTCGCCGGGACGGTTCGCCCGTCGGGGATACATCAGCGCGAGGCTGATCGGCATGCGCATGTCGGGCGTTCCGAGCTGGGCCTTGATCGCCCCGTCCTCGAATTCGACCATCGAATGGACGATCGACTGCGGATGCAGCACCACCGAGATTTTCTCGGCCGGCGTGCCGAACAGCCAGTGGGCTTCGATCACCTCGAAACCCTTGTTGACCAGCGTCGAGGAGTCGATCGTGATCTTCGCGCCCATCTCCCACTGGGGATGGCGCAGCGCCTGCTCGGCCGTCACTCCGGCCAGCTCTTCGCGCTTCAGGTCACGCAGCGCGCCGCCGCTGCAGGTGATTATCAGCCGCCGCACGGGGGACTGTTCGCCCGTCAGACACTGGAAAATCGCCGAGTGCTCCGAGTCGATCGGCAGGATCGGCGCACGTTTCTCGGCCGCCAGCCGCATCACGTATTCGCCGCCCACGACGAGCGATTCCTTGTTCGCCAGCGCGAGTTTCTTGCCCGCTCCGAGTGCGGCCACCGTGGGCGCCAGCCCCGCGTAGCCGACCAGCGCATTGACTGCTACGTCGGTGTCGCCGCCCGCCGCGACCTGCGCCACGGCCTCTTCTCCGGCGTAAACCTTGACGTCGGTGTCCTCCAGCGCGTCACGCAGCCGGGTGTAATATCGTTTGTCGGCGATGACCGCCGTGTCTGCGTCGAATTCCCGCGCCTGCGCCGCCAGCCGCTGCCAGTTGCTGTTGGCCGTCAGCACGCGCACTTCGAAAAAATCGGGGTTCTCGCGTACGATGTCGAGCGTCTGCACGCCGATCGAACCGGTCGAACCCAGTATTGCCAATCGTTGTTTCATGCGGATCTATTGGAAGACGATATATCCTTCGGGATCGACGGGCTTGCCGTTGTTCCAGAGTTCGAATTCGAAGAGTCTCACCTCGCCCTGCTCGGCTTCGGCGTTGTAGCCGATCAGCTCGCCCGCACGGATGGTCTGCCCTTTGGTCACCAGCGACTGCGAGAGTCCCTTGTAGACCGACAGCAGATTCCCGGCGTGCTGCAGTTCGACCATGTAGCCTGTTTCGGGGGTCCAGAGGCTCAGCACCACCGTCCCGTTGTCCACGGCCGCTATGCGGTCGCTGGCCGCCGCCGCAATACGTATGCCGAAGTTGCCGTTGCGGATGTCGAACCGGTCGGTGATGATTCCTTCGACGGGCGTCGCCAGCTCGATCGCTTCACGCACCGAGCGCCGCGAGCCGCCGCTGCGGCCCGTGACGGCGTACTCGCCGTCGCCCTCCATCTGCGCCCTGAGCACCGAATCTTCGGGCGAGGGCATCACCAGCACCTTCGTGGCCCGCGTGCTGTCCGAATTGGCGAGCACCCGCGCCACGGGCGTCTTGCCCTCCATGATCAGGGCTATGTTCTGGTTGTAGGTGAGCATGTCGTTCATCATGCGCTCCATCGAGTCCAGCCGGATGATGTTCTGCACCAGACTTTCGCGCGAGCGGTCGGCTTCGGTGCGGTAGCCCGGCAGGAATTCCAGCACGGGGCTGTACGCCACCAGCGTGAGGATGAGGATAAAGAGCAGCAGTGCGAATGAAACGAATGCTGCGAAAATGCTGGCCGGCGAGAGGTGCATGTGCCACTCTTCGCTGTTGTCCGTAGCGTTGAGCATGTTGAAGCGGCGTTTGCGGAAAAAGTTGCGCTGCCATGCCCGTATGTTCTTCAAAAATTTCATCAAACCATTGCATTATTCATGCAAAGATAACCAATTTCATAGAAAACCTTTGCGGAACGCGGTGAATTTTTTAACTTTGTAATCGTTTTGATTTTAACGCCAAAAACAGATAAAAAGTATGGTAAAACCTACATTACTGGTCCTCGCCGCAGGCATGGGTTCGCGCTACGGCTCGCTCAAGCAGATGGACGGGGTCGGCCCCAATAACGAGGCCATTATCGATTATTCGGTTTACGACGCGATCCGCGCCGGTTTCGGCAAGGTCGTATTCGTCATTCGCCACTCCTTCGAGAAGGAGTTCCGCGAGGTCTTTTCGGCCGAGCGTTTCGGCGGCCGCATCGCCGTCGAATTCGTCTTTCAGGAGCTGGACTATCTGCCCGAAGGCGCTTCGGTTCCCGAAGGCCGCGTCAAGCCGTGGGGTACGAACCATGCCGTGATGATGGCCGCCGACGCCGTGCACGAGCCTTTCGCCGTCATCAACGCCGACGACTTCTACGGCGCCGAAGCCTACCAGACCATCGGCGACTACCTTTCGCAGCTCGGTGACAGCAAAAACCGCTACTGCATGGTCGCATACGACCTGAACCGGACCCTTTCGGACAACGGCACCGTATCGCGCGGCGTCTGCGGCGTGGATGCCGACGGCAACCTGACGTCGATGGTCGAGCGTACGCAGATCGAGCGCATGCCCGACGGCCGAATCCTCTTCCACGACGGCGGCGCCGACGAGGAGCTTGCCGAGGACACGCCCGTTTCGATGAACCTCTTCGGCTTCACGCCCGACTTCTTCGCCTATTCGAAGGAGTATTTCAAGACGTGGCTCGCCGAGAACCGCGAGAACCTCAAATCGGAGTTCTACATCCCGACGATGGTCAACAAACTCATCGGCGAGGGCGCGGCGTCCCTGCGCGTGCTCCGTTCGGCGGCCCAGTGGCACGGCGTCACCTACAAGGAGGACAAACCCGCGCTGATGGCCTCGATCGAGAAGATGATCGCCGAGGGCAAATACCCCCGCAATCTCTGGGCTTAGTTCCCGGTGTTATAATAAGGGGCGGCCCGAAAGCCGCCCCTTATCTTTTGCTCCGCATTGTCCTATTGTTTTTCCGACTTCCGGCGCCATTCCGTTCCGGCAGGGTAGAGCAGGGCCTCTGCATTTTTCACCCGTAGCGCAAAATAAAAACAGGACTCCGAAAAGTCCTGTTTTTATCTTTGGTTAACAACTGTTGGGAACCTGTTGCGCAGCCGTCTAACAACCTGCGGGCGGCCGGTCAGTCCAGAAATCCCTCCCGTACCAGCTGTTCCCTGATCTTGGTCCAGTCCGCCACCGGCCGTTTCACGCCGTCCACGAACCGGATCGGACAGCCCAAGTTGCTGTCATCGATATAGAGGTCCGCATGAATCTTCGGCGACGAAGTCCAGCGCTGCTGCGAGGGGTTTTCGTTGATGGCGTAGAGCGGAATCTCCCGGTCCCTGAACCACTTGACTGCCTTGTCGAGCAGTGCGCCCGAACGCATCGTGTAGAGTATCAGCCGGCATCCGTTGTCGGTGAGTTCTTTGAGTACGGCAACCGCGCCTGCATCGTCCCCGATTTCGGGGTAGGCGTGCGTTACCACCGTGCCGTCGAAATCCACGGCGATCAATGCATTGTGTATAGCCATATTATTTCTTTACTTTACGTGCGAGTTTGCTGAAGAAAAGTTTGATCCGCTTGCGGTAGCTTACCTCCTGATGGTCGTCGCCATAGCCGTATCCGTAACCGTATCCATACCCGTAACCATAGCCGTATCCGTACCCGTAGCCGTGGCGGCGTGTGCGTGTGCCGTTGAGCACGATGCACATGTTATGGAACTTCTTCTCGCGGTAGAGCCGTTCGATGTCGGGCAGCTGACGACGGTCGAGCACGCCTTCGCGCACGATATAGATACAGAGGTCGGCCAGACGGTCCGTAATCACCGCATCGGCTACCGACATGGCCGGCGTGCTGTCAATGAATACGAAGTCGTAACGCTCCTTCAGCTGCTCTACCAGCTTGTCGAGCCGGTTCGAGAGCAGCATCTCGGTGGGGTTGGGCGGCTGTATGCCGGCGCAGATCACGTCGAGGTTCTCGTGGAAGCCCATGTTCGTCACCAGCTGGTCGATGTCGGTGATCGTTCCGGCCAGATAACCGGACATGCCGTTCTTGCTGTTGCTGCGTCCCAAGTGCGTCGTGAGCGCGTGACGGCGCAGGTCGAGGTCTATCAGCACGACCCGTTTGCCCGCCATGGCCAGCGTCATTGCCAGATTCATCGCCACGAACGTCTTGCCCGCATGGGGGTCCGACGAGGTGAAGAGCACGCACTTGATCTCCTTGCCCGACGAGACGTTCATGAACGTCATGTTCGAGCGCAGGATGCGGAACGCCTCCGACAGCGCGTCGCGTCCGGTTTCCCGGACCACCACGCCGCCCTTGTTGTCCCCTTCGAGGAAGGGTATGTCGCCGAGGAACGGTGCGCTGAGGTTCTCCTCCACGTCCTTGCGGCCGCGGATGGTCGTGTCGAGCATGCCGATCAGGTAGAGTATGCCGAACGGAATGGCCAGACCTGCCAGCAGGCTGATGCCGAGGATGATCGTCGAGCGGGGCGATACGGGGCGCGCGCTTCCGTACGCCATGTCGATCGTGCGCGAGTTGCTCTCGGCTACGGCGTAGTTGAGCTGCGTCTCCTCCTGCTTGTTGAGCAGGTAGAGGAACAGCTCCTCCTTGATTTTCTGCTGACGCATGATGTCGAGCATGACCTTCTCCTGCGAAGGCATGGTCGAGATGCGGCGGTTGACCTGCGCCTCCTCCTTGCGCATGGTTTCGAGCTGTATCTCCAGCGTCGAAATATGCGAGTTGAGCGAGGCGATGATCGAGCGGCGCACGGCGGCCAGCCCGTTGTCTAGGTCCTGAATGACCGGACTGCGCTCCGAGCTGTTTTCCAGCAGCTTCTCGCGCCGCAGGATGGCCTCGTTGTATTCCGATATCTGCGCGACGATGCCGTTGTTGGTCATCGAGGCCACCATCGGGATCAGGTCGCCCGCATGCGACGGGTCGTTGAGGTATTCGCGGATGAAGTCGGCGACGCTTATCTGATTCTCGATCGTCAGGCTTTCGGCCTTGTAGCGCGTGCTCTCGGTGATGGTGCGGGTCGCCTCCGAGGTGATGTCGATCATCTTGTTGCTCTTCTTGATGTCCTCGATGTCGCGGTCCACGTCTCCCAGCTCGCGGCCGATTACCTGCATGCGCTCCTTGATGAAGTCGGCCGTCACCACCGACAGCTGGCGCTTGTCGGCGATGGCGTCTTCCTCATAGACGGCGATCAGCGTGTTGATCACGTCCTCGGCGCGGCGCGGCACCGAATTGTTCATCGAGATCGTCACGATCGAGGCCTGCTTGTTGGCCACGTCGCTCTTCACGGCGGCGCGGTAGGCGTTGGTCGTCGCCGCGAGCGAATTCTTGATTACGGTGATGGGTTTTTTCAGATAGGTCGAGTCCATGAACAGGGTCTTGTGCACGACCACCTGCCCGACGGGCGTGGCGACCGTATCGCCGTATTCGGCCAGAATGACCCGCTTGGTCTCCTGCCGCGTCACGAACTTGTCCTCGAAGTCCGTCAGCTCGATCTTGCCGTTTCTGAGCGGGGTGACCTCCAGCGAAAGCTTCTGCTTGGAGTTGTCGTTGATGAAATCGACTTCGATCGGCGAACGGCCGTACAGGTCCGCCGTGCGCAGCCCTTCCCGCACCGAGTAGTTGACCGTCAGGTGGAGGCGCTTGACCACCTCCGACATCAGCCGGTGCGACTGGAGGATGTAGACCTCGTTGTCTACGTTGCGGCGGTTCTGGAATCCCACCAGATCGCTGAACGCGCCCAGATCCGTGTCGCCGCCCTTGCGGCTGTCCTTCACGAGGATGGTCGCCGTCCGGCTGTATATTTTCGGGGTGCTTGCCAGATAGTAATAGGCCGTTCCCAGACAGATGATCGCCGAGAGCGCGAACCAGTACCAGTTGGCCAGAACCATCTGAATCAGGTCGTGGAGCGTGATGCCGTTCGTGTTTTCGGACTCTTCGTTCAGCAGATGCGGATTGATGTTCTGTTCTGTCATGACTTACTTTACCTTGGTAAGTGTTACAATAAGCGTTGCCACGGAAATAGCCGTACTTGCGAGCGAAAGGTAGAAGTTTCGGTTCTGGCTGATTTCACCGGTCTGCGCCTTGTATTTGTTGGGCTTGACGTAGATCACGTCGTTCTGCTGGATGTAGAACGCGGGGGAGTTGAACAGCTCCTTCGACGTGAGGTCGAGGTACTCGATGGTGCGCACTCCGTCCACTTCGCGGGCCACGGCCACGTCGGTGCGGATACCGTAGATCGTCAGGTCTCCGGCCATGGCCAGCGCGTCGAAGATCGAGAGTTTGTCGCGCGTGACGTCGTAATGTCCCGGACGTGCCACCTCGCCGATTACCGAAATCTTCATGTCCGCGAACTGCACGTTTACCGTGGGGTCGTTTATATACCCGCCCTCGACGATCTTGTCGGCTATGGCCTGCGCCAGTTCGCTCCGGGTCTTGCCCTTGCACTCGATCTTTCCGATCACGGGCATTTCGAGCAGTCCGTTCTCATCCACCGTGCGGATCTGCAGCGACTGGTTGGTGGCGCTTCCGTAATTGGTGGCTCCGGTCAGGGAGCTCAGCGACGACGACGAGTTGAACGGCACGGCCAGTTCGGGGTCCTTGCTGTTGACGACGATCGTCAGCCTGTCGAGGGGCTTGATGCGTATCTGGCCGTTCTCGGCGATCTGTTCGGGCGTGAACGGCTGGGCATCCTGCAGGTACCATGCACGCTTTTGCGAGGCGCATGACGTGACGAGTAGAGCCGTCAGTATGACCGGCATAAGGAGACGTAAATGTTTCATATTTGATTAAGGCGTTTTTATAATCGTGCGCAAAGGTAAGAATTTTCCATGAAATAAATGCGCCCTGCGTCAGCTATTTCCGTCGAATTATGGCTGTTTTTGGTCCGGGCGGAGCGTTTGTCCGGAAAAAAACGTACATTTGACACCCCGAAAACCGATTTATTCAAGCTATGGAAATGTTACATCCCGAATGGAGTTATCAGGCCGTGCTCTATGAAATGAACGTGCGCCAGCTGACGGCCGAAGGCACGCTGCGCGCCGCGGCCGCGAAACTGGGCTTCCTGCGCGACATGGGCATCGACGCCGTGTGGCTGATGCCCGTCTATCCGATCGGCGTCGAGGGGCGCAAAGGCTCGCTCGGCTCCTATTATTCGGTCCGCGACTATTGTGCGGTCGATCCCTGTCTGGGGACGATGGAGGATTTCGACGCCTTCGTCGCCGAGGCGCACCGGCTGGGTATGAAGGTGCTGCTGGACTGGATCGCCAACCATACGGCGCGCGACGCCCGCTGGGTGACCGAGAAGCCCGCTTCGTGGTACGAGCGCGACGCTTCGGGAGCGCCCGCCGTGCCGTGGGACTGGACCGACACGGCCAAACTCAACTATGCCGAGCGCGAAGTGTGGCGCGCGCAGGGCGACGCCATGGAGTTCTGGGTCCGCGAACACGGCGTGGACGGCTTCCGCTGCGACATGGCGATGCTGGTTCCGATCGAATTCTGGAACGAGACGGCGCAACGCCTGCGGCGGGTGAAGCCCGGTCTGTTCATGCTGGCCGAAGCCGAGGAGACCTACCTTTTCGACGGGGGAGCCTTCGACGCCTGCTATGCGTGGGAGATGCACCACCTGATGAACGACGTGGCGCAGCAGAGGGTCCGCGTCACGTCGCTGCGCGACTACATCTATGCCGACCGCCGGCGCTATCCCCGTTCGGCCATGCGGCTGGCTTTCACCTCCAACCACGACGAGAATTCGTGGAACGGCTCGGAGTTCGCCCGCATGGGCGCCGCCCGCGAAATCATGGCCGTCTTCACCTTCGTCGTGCCGCGCGGACTGCCGCTGATCTACACCGGTCAGGAGATCGGCTACGACCATTCGTTCGCCTTCTTCGACCGCGACCCGCTTCCCGCCTACGGCTCCAATCCCTTTTCGGAGTTCTACCGCCGTCTGACGGCGCTCCGGCACGCCAATCCGGCGCTCGCATCGGGCGAACGGGGCGGCGAGATGATCGAGATACGCAACAACGCCGAGGACTGCCTGATGATTGCGGTCCGCGAGGCGGAGGGCAACCGCGTCGTCGCGGTCATGAACCTCTCGCCCTATGTGATCCATGCCGATTACTATACGGGCATCTACGCCGGCATGTATACCGATGCCATGACGGGCCGTCCCGGCGAACTCCGCGGCCACGTCGAGGAGGATATGGCGCCGTGGAGCTACCGCATCCTGACCCGCTGACGCTTCTGCGCCGCCGAAAAAAGACCGCCGCACGACAGGGCGGCCTTTTTTTTGCATTTTGTCCGCTAACTTCCCGCCGGAATCCGTTCCGGTTCCGGAATATTTGCTATTTTTGCCGATGAATATGAGACGCTTTATCATTCTTTGCCTGCTGCTCTTTGCGAGCCTTGCGGCGCAGGCCCGGAGCTACCGCGCCGAGGATATCCCCAATGTCCAGCGCGCCGACCGTACGCGCTACGTGTCGAATCCCGACGGTATCCTTTCGCCCGGCGCCGTGGCGCGTATCGACTCGGTCTGCGGGGCGCTCCGCGACCGGGCGATCGCTCAGGTGGCCGTGGTGGCCGTGGACGACATTGCGGTCGGCGACGTCTTCGATTTCGCCGTCGATCTCTTTACGCAGTGGGGCGTGGGGCGCGCCGAGAACGACAACGGGCTGGGCATCCTGCTGGTCAGGGACCGGCGTGAAATCCGCTTCGTCACGGGCGGAGGGCTTGAAGGCGTGCTTCCCGACGCCGTCTGCAAGCGGATTCAGCTGAAATACATGCTGCCCGCCTTCCGCGAGGGCGACTACAGCCGCGGCATGGTCGCGGGCGTCGAAGCCGCGGCGCAGCTGCTCGAAGGCAGCGAACTGGATCTGGGCGGTACGGATACCGCGGACGGGGAGCTTCCGTCATGGGCCGTCTTCCTGATCGTCGTCGGATTCGTCGTCCTGCCGCTGGGCGTCGTCATGCTCGGCTATTATGCCCGCAAACGCTGCCCGAAGTGCCACAAACCGACGCTTCGGCAGCAGTCGAACCGTATTCTGCAGGTGACTCCCAGCTACCGGCTGGTCGAATACACCTACGTCTGCTCCAACTGCGGGGCCGTGGTGAAGCGGCGGGCCAAAAATCTGCGCGACGACAATTTCGGCGGTGGCGGCGGGACGATCATCGGCGGCTTCGGCGGTTTCGGCGGCGGATCGCGCGGCGGCTTCGGCGGAGGTTTCGGCGGCGGGTCGTTCGGGGGCGGAGGCGCCGGATCGCGCTGGTAGGGGCGGATGTCCGTTCGCCGGTCCGGAGACCGCCGGTTCGGCCGTCCGGTAGTCCGGTTGTTAGTCCGTTCTGCTGTTCTGCCGTCCGGCTGTCCGATAGTCCGTCGGCTGTCTTCGCCCGTAATTCGGGCCGCGTGCGGCGACTCCTTTCGCCGGGGGCTTAGGGAGGGCCGATTTGAGATTCGTGAATGACGCCGAAGGCGGCTGCAGCGGCCGAAGGCGGAAAGATATGACTGAAAATTGTGTATTAAAAATAAAAAATTGTCGATTATGAAAAAATGGATTTGGATTGGAGTCGCCGCCGTCGTGGTGATCTTCTTCTATGCAACGTACAACGGATTCGTCAATAAGGAAGAGGGTGTTAAGACCGCATGGGCCAACGTCGAGACGCAGTATCAGCGTCGTGCCGACCTGATTCCCAATTTGGTGAATACGGTCAAGGGCTATGCGGCCCACGAGACGCAGACCTTTACCGAGGTGACCGAAGCCCGCGCCAAAGCCACCTCGATCAACTTGTCTGCCGACGACCTGACGCCCGAAAAGCTGGCCGAGTACCAGCAGGCGCAGGCGCAGGTGCGCTCGGCGCTGGGCCGCCTGATCGCCGTGTCGGAGAGCTATCCCGACCTGAAGGCCAATCAGAACTTCCTCGAACTGCAGGCGCAGCTCGAAGGCACCGAAAACCGTATTTCGGTGGCCCGCAAGCAGTTCAACGAAGTGGCCCGGACCTATAACGTCTCCGTGCGCCGCTTCCCGGCCAACCTCGTCGCCAAAATGTTCGGTTTCGAGCAGAAGCCCTACTTCGAGTCGGCCGAAGGCTCCGAAGCCGCGCCGCAGGTACAGTTCTAAGGGAAATGGCGAACGCTAAGTCGCGCGGCTGCGTGCTGGGTGCCGTGGCCGCCGCCAGTTACGGATTGAATCCGCTCTTCACGCTGCCCCTTTACGGGGCGGGCATGGGAGTGGATTCGGTGCTTTTCTACCGTTATCTGCTGGCTGCGGCGATGCTGGGCGCGCTGATGCTCGTCCGGCGGCAGTCGTTCGCCGTGCGCCGCCGCGACCTTGTGCCGCTGGCGGTCATGGGACTGCTCTTCTCCTTCTCGTCGCTCTTCCTGTTCGAGAGCTACAACCACATGGACGCGGGCATCGCATCGACCATCCTGTTCCTCTATCCCGTGCTGGTCGCGGTCATCATGGCCGTCGGTTTCCACGAGAAGGTGAGCCGGATCACCATGCTCTCGATCCTGCTGGCCTTCACCGGCATCGCCATGCTCTACAAGGGCGGCGGTGAGACGCTCTCCTTTCTCGGCGTCGCGCTGGTTTTTCTCTCGTCGCTCTGCTATGCGGTCTACATCGTGGGCGTCAACCGCTCGTCGCTGCGCGGCCTGCCGACCGAGAAACTCACCTTTTACGCCCTGCTGTTCGGCCTGAGCGTCTATGTCGTGCGCCTGCGCTTCTGCGCCGACCTGCAGGCGATCCCCACGCCCGGACTCTGGATCAACGCCGTCTCGCTGGCGCTCTTCCCGACGATCGTGTCGCTGGTGACGATGGCCGCCGCCATCCGCGCCATCGGCTCTACGCCCACGGCGATTCTCGGTGCGCTGGAACCTCTTACGGCCCTCTTTTTCGGCGTCGTGGTCTTCGGCGAACGGCTCACGCCGCGCATCGTGCTGGGCGTGGTGCTGATTCTGGCTGCCGTGACGCTCATCATCGCCGGTCGGTCACTGCATATTCCCTTTCCGCACCTGCGGTTCCGCCGGGCGCGGTAGGGTGGTATCGTGTTGGATATAAGGGGATGCGGCGGGAAGCTACATCCCTTTTTTTATGCCCGCTTTAATCAGCAGGACGTTTACCGGCAGTGCTGCCAGGAACCCGCATGCCATGGCGATTTGCATCATAAACCAGAATACGAACGAAGTGCGGGGAAGCGGCATGCCCCCGTTGAGTCCGAAAATTGCGACCGCCATCCAGCCGTACATGCCCGCCTGCCATGCCGTGAGCGACAGTATGTCGGCTTTAGCCGCCCGCCGCAGGGCCGTGCCGCGTCCGAGTGTCCGTTCCATGCCCCGGATCGCCGCATACTGGAACCCGATGCCGAAAACCAGCGCCAGTATGTAGTCCGCGATCCACGCCCCGGCCAGCAGGCTCCCGCCGACGGCGATCGGAACGAAATACATAAACCATTCCCCGACCAGATCGGCCAGCGTACATCCCGCTCCGCAATGAAGCGTGGACAACACCGCCGACTCCCATTTCGGCCGCCCCGGCATCTCAGCTTCCGCCATGTTCCTCATGCCGGGCATAGCCATACCCGGCATACCTGCCGTTTCACCCATATTTTCCATGCCTGCCGTACTGCTCATTTTCCGCATGCCGTCAGCCCCGGCTTCTGCCGCTCTTGCTCCTGTTCCCGCTTCAGCTCGTGTTTCGGCTCCTGCTCCCGGCTTCGTCCCCGTTTTCCGGCCGCCGTTATGCTCTTCGAGGTCGCAGTGCCGCGGCCGGCCGAAGGTGAAATAGGCCCATAGCCCGATGACGCTGGCCCACAGTCCGGTGAGAATCCACACGCTGTTCATAATACGCATCGGCTGTCTGCACGAGTGCAGGTCGGCCGCGATAATCAGCGCCGAGACGATGCCGCCCACGACGAATATCTCGGCCAGATAACTGAAATGCTGCATAGCAGGAAGTTTTTCCCGCCATGCAGCAATTTATGTACCGTATCCGCTTGTATTCAGCGGTTTTTGATCCGCTCCCGGCTGCAGCCGTTTTACTCCGTCGGGGCCGGCCCCGACGATCTACAACCGGCTCTTCTCGTCGGCCGAACCCGCCTCGACGGCCCGGCGCTTGAACGCCTTCCCGGACTTGAAGTTGTAACTCAGCGAAATGCGGAATTCGCGGCAGTTCCATTGCTGGGACATGTCCACCCTGCGGACGAACCCTTCGCCGCGTGCGCCGACATGCTGCGGTCGGTCGATCAGGTTGCGCACCGAGCATGCGGCGGTGAACTTGTCGCCGAACCGTTTTTTGATCCCCGCATTGAGGAAGTGCATCGGCTCCACCCAGCAGTTGCCGAAGTCCATGCGGCCCTGAAGGCGGTATGACAGGTCGATGTAGAACTTCGCGGGGAGCGTGAAGGTGGTCGAAGCGTTCGCGAAATAGAAGTTGTAATGCGCTTCGGGCGTATGCTGATCGACGCGCTGGCCCTGACGTATGTAGGTGGCGTTGAGGTTCATGGTCCACCATTTGGCGAACTGGCAGGGCGCATTGGCCGAGACGTAATAACTCTTTGTCGTGTCGTAATTGACCCACGCTATGCACAGCCGTTTCGGGTCGTCGGCGTCGGGACGCATCGTCTGCTGTATTTCGCCGGTCTGGACGACGATGCCGCCCGTCAGCGTGTATTTGTGTTTCAGCACCAGTGTCAGGCTCGCGTCGTGCTTGTAGGCCGGGTCGAGCTTCGGATTTCCCGTCTGATAGGTGTAGTCCGAAATCTGGTACCGCTGCGGGTTGAGGGTCCAGAACCGCGGTCGCTCGATCGTGCGTGCATACTGCGCGATCAGCGAATAGGACCCGTCCTTGGCCAGCGCATAGGAGACGTTGGCGTTGGGGAACAGACTGAAGTAATTCTGCGCGATGCCGTGTCCTTTGCCTTCGGTGCGGGTGTACTCGCCGCGCACTCCCGCCACCAAGCTCCAGCGTCCGAGATTGGCCGACGCGATGGCGTACGCCGCGGCGATGTTCTCCGTGTAGTTGATCGTGAAGCTCTGGTCGTCGTTGCGCGACCATGCGTCGTTTTTCCGGTATTCGTACAGCGCGTCGTTGTGCATGTCGTTGTAGGTGTACTTGGCTCCGGCCCGCAGCGACCAGCGGGGCGAGAATTTCTTGTCGAATGCCAGCGTGACGGTGGTCACGTTGTAGACCGAGACCGAATTGTCGCGGTAAGTCGAGTCTGCGGCGGGCGCGGGGGCCGGAGCGGCTGTGCGGCTGAAGTTGTCGTTCTCGGCGTCCGTGGTGCGGCGGTTGTAGTCGGCCAGCACCTTGAGCGTCGAACCCAGCGAGTCGATCTTCCGGATGTAGTTGAACGTCAGCGAGTAGTTGTTGCGCGCCGTGAAATTGTCATAGCGGCTGTCGGTGCGGGTCACGCCCTCTGCGGCCGTGAAATCGGTGTAGGAGTCGTTGGGGCCTTTTTCGCGGTTGCGCCAGTATTCGAACTCCGCGCCGACGCTCTGGCGGGAATTGATCTCGTACACCGAACCGAAGCTCGCGCCGAAATTCCGGTCGCGTTCGAATTTTTCGGAGTGGGCTTCGAGACTGTTGCTGCCCGACGTGTAGCGGGTGTTTTCGTCCGATTCGAATTCGTCGGTTTCGAGGTTGAACCACGCCAGCCCGTAGAGGTCGAGCCGTCCCGAATGGTAGCTGACGCGCGCACGGGGATTGACCGACCGCACCCAGCGGCCCAGCCGCGAATCGGCCGACAACGACCCCTCCACGCCGTTTTCGCGGCGTTTGCGGAGCGTTATCCGGATGATGCCGCCCGACGCATCCGCATCGTAGTCCGCGCCGGTCGTGGGCACGACCTCGATTTTCTGGATGTCGTCGGCGCGCAGCGAACGCAGGTAGGTCAGCAGCTGCGCCGGTTCCATGCGCAGCTCGCGGTCGTTGACGTACACCTTCGAACCGCTCTTGCCGTTGATCGAGATCTTCTCGTCGTCCACCCATACGCCCGGAGCGCGCTCCAGCAGTTCGATGCCGTCCTTGCCGATCGCCGCCGGGGCGTTGGCCACGTCGACGATGAAACGGTCGGCCTCGCGGCGGATCAGCTGCGCCTTGACCACCACGCCCTCGATCTGCGTCGAGGAGCTTTTCAGCACGATGTCGCCCAGATCGTTGTCCGCTTCGACGCGCACCTGCCGCAGAACGGGATCGAAACCCAGATACTGGATCGAGAGGGTGTATTCGCCCGTCGGGACCTTCAGCTCGAAGCGTCCGGCGTCGTCGGTCGCCATGCCGGCCACCTGCTCGCCGCCCCTGAGCAGCACCACCGTCGCATACTCCACGGCCTGCCCCTGCTCGTCCACGACGCGGCCGCCGGCCGGATACATGCGGGCCGCTGTTGCGTTCGCCGCAGCCATTGCGAGCAGCAGGATAAGGAGGATAAGTTTTTTCATAATATTCTGCGTTTAATTGTAATCTGCGTTGCATTTTAGTTGACGTGGCAAAGATATATAAAAATATTTATACTTTGCAATGCATAGTACTGTATTTTTGCAGAAAATTTTGATACATATATAAATAAGACCTCCGTACCGGCAGGGTACGGAGGTCCGAAAGGGTAGGACGGCGGGCTTACCTGCCTGCCGGAATCTGAATTTCGGTCAGCCACTCTTCCTCGCTGTCCTTGTTCCAGATGCCGTCGATATAGCTGAACCGGGGGCTTCCCGCGAGCTTGTATCCCGCTTTTTCGACGTATGCGTAAAGCTCGGCGAAGGTCTGCGGCAGGGTGTCGTAGTTTCCGCGGTGATACATGCACACGGCCGTCGGCACGGCCTCCAGCTCCTTGAATTCAAGCAGCTCCGAGTCCTCTTTCCGTTCGGTCACCGCTTCGCAGTATTCGATGTCGATGTCCCGTTCCCTGAATTCGCAGGTGTGGTCGATCGTGAAGCAGTAGCCCGGTTCGGGACATTCGCAGCCCTGCCGCGCCATCTCCGGTCCGATGACATTGGGGCAGAGGTCGAACAGTTCGTCGTAGCCCCTGACGACCCGGCGGTGGCTGGCGACGACGACCGCCGGCAGCTCTTTGATAAATGCTTTTTCCATTTTCTTCGGTTTTGCGAGTTCTTTTCCCAGCCTTTCCAGCTCCGCCATGCGCCGCTCCAGCCGGAGCAGCGTCTCCCGGCACTCCGCGGTTTTGGCCGCGATAAGCTCCGGCGACGGGCGCGTCCGCCCCTCGTCGAACAGCTCTCCGATCTCTTCGAGCGTGAATCCCAGCTCCTTGAGGTAGCGGATCGTGTTCATCCTTCCCAGCTGGCATACGTCGTAATAACGGTATCCGGTCCACTTGTCCACTTGGCTCGGTACGAGCAGCCCGATCTCTTCGTAATGCCGCAATGTCTTGACGGTAACCCGGTTGAGCTTGGAAAATTCTCCGATTTTGAATTTGATTTTCGTTGTCTTCATAAACTCTGCGCAGTGTTCATGCGGCAAAGATACACCCTGACCTTGGGGACGGGTCAACTGTTTCGCATTATTTTTTTCGGCGGCCTGCGAAAAAAAGGTCCGGCCCGACGGTCATCGTGAATATTTTGTTGAAAAATCGTTGCTCCCCGATTTAGGATTCCTGCGAATAATTCCTAAATTTGCAGATTGAATTATTATGGCTCATTGTCCCCTGACGTTATTCCGAACGCTCCGCTATGCCGTTTTCCGCCCGATACGGCGTCCGGACGGGTGCGGCGGGGTGCGGCGGCCGGGCCTTAAAGACTGATTTTTATGATAAGCGCAGTTTACTATATCTTTCTGGTCTTCCTCTGTACCTTTTTCATGGTGCTGTCGGCCGTCGCTCTGGTCGTGTGCTATCCTTTCGACAAGGGCCGCCGCGTGGTGCACGAACTGTCGCGCATTCTGGTCCGCATCTTCTTCGCCGTGCCTCCCCGGTGGCGGCAGCGGGTGATCGGCCGGGAGTACGTGGACCGGAAGAAGAGTTACGTCATCGTGCTGAACCACAATACGGTGATCGACATTCCGACGCTTTACTACATTCCGCTCAATTTCCGCTGGGTCTCCAAGCGCGAGGTCTTCAAGACCCCCTTCTTCGGGCAGTACCTCGTCCTGCACGGCGACATCTGCATCAACCGCGGCCGCGCTTCCGAAGCGCTGGAGCAGATGGTCCGCGACGGCAAACTATGGATTTCGCGCGGCGCTTCGGTGGCCGTATTCCCTGAGGGTACGCGCTCCAAGGACGGCGAGATTCACCGTTTCAAGGCGGGGGCCTTCACGCTGGCCAAGGAGGCGGGCGTGGAGATTCTTCCCGTGGTGCTCGACGGCACGAAGACGCTCATCAAAAAGAACGCGCTGTTCAACTGGGGCAACCGGATCACGATCCGGGTGCTGCCCCCCGTCTCCGCCGGGCGGGTCGCCGCGGCCGAGACGCACGAACTGATGCAGGAGGTGCACGACGCCATGTGCGCGGCCCTCGCCGAGATCCGAAACAAAAAATAGACTATGGCAGATTTACTCAATACGAATCCGAACGACAATTACGGCGACGACGCCATCGTCACCCTCTCGCCGCGGGAGCACATCCGCCTGCGGCCCGGTATGTATATCGGCAAGCTGGGCGACGGCGCGCAGGCCGACGACGGCATTTACGTCCTCATCAAGGAGGTCGTGGACAACTCGGTGGACGAGTTCATCATGGGCGCCGGCCGTCAGATCGACATTTCGATCGCCGACAACGTGGTTTCGGTGCGCGACTACGGCCGCGGCATTCCCCTCAAGTCGCTCGCGGCGGCCGTCAGCGAGATGAACACCGGCGGCAAGTACGGCGGCTCGGCCTTCAAGAAGACCGTCGGCCTGAACGGCGTCGGCGTCAAGGCCGTCAACATGCTTTCGAGCGAATTCACGGCCCGTTCGGTCCGCGACGGCGAAGCCCGCACGGTGACCTTCGCGCAGGGACTCGAACAGAGCGATACGTGGGAGAGCGGCGTGAGGGAGAAGAACGGCACTTTCATCTCGTTCCGCGTCGACGAGGAGGTTTTCGGGCAGTACGCCTACAACCTCGAATACGTCGAGCAGATGATCCGCAACTACACCTACCTGAATCTGGGTCTGACGTTCAATTTCAACGGCAGCAGCTACGTCTCGAAAAACGGCCTGCTGGACCTGCTGAACGAAAACATGACCGAGGAGCCGCTCTATCCGCCGATTCACCTTTCGGGCGACGACATCGAAGTGGCGATCGCCCACGGCACGGGTTACGGCGAGAGCTACTTCTCGTTCGTCAACGGCCAGTACACCTCGCAGGGCGGCACGCATCAGGCGGCGTTCCGCGAGGCCATCGCCAAGACCGTCAAGGAGTTCTACCACAAGGATTACGACCCCTCGGACATCCGCACGTCGATCATCGCCGCCATTTCGGTCAAGGTCACCGACCCGGTCTTCGAGTCGCAGACCAAGATCAAGCTCGGTTCGAAGGAGATCGAGCCGGGCGTGTCGATGCGCAACTTCGTCGTGGACTTTCTGGGCAAGCACCTCGACGACTACCTGCACAAGCACTCCGAGACGGCGCAGATTCTCCAGAAGAAGATCGTCGAGAACGAAAAGGAGCGCAAGGCGATTTCGGGCATCCAGAAGAAGGCCCGCGAGACGGCCAAGAAGGTGTCGCTCAACAACAAGAAACTGCGCGACTGCAAGATACACCGCACCGACAAGCACGAGCTGGCCGAACAGTCGATGATCTTCATCACCGAGGGTAATTCGGCTTCGGGTTCGATCACCAAGAGCCGCGACGTGCGTACGCAGGCGGTCTTCTCGCTGCGCGGCAAGCCGCTCAACTGCTACGGACTCACCAAAAAGGTCGTCTACGAGAACGAGGAGTTCAACCTCCTGCAGGCGGCACTCAACATCGAGGAGGATATGGACAACCTCCGCTACAACAAGGTGATCATCGCCACCGATGCCGATGTCGACGGCATGCACATCCGCCTGCTGATGATGACCTTCTTCCTGCAGTTCTTCCCCGACGTGATCCGTCAGGGCCATCTGTTCGTGCTGCAAACGCCGCTTTTCCGCGTGCGCAACAAGAAGGAGACGCACTACTGCTATTCGGAGGACGAACGCCTGAAGGCCGTTTCCCGCTGCGGCGCCAACGCCGAAATCACGCGATTCAAAGGTCTGGGCGAGATTTCGCCCGACGAGTTCCGCGAATTCATCGGCGAGGGGATGCGGCTGGACAAGGTCCGCATCACCAAGGACGACCCGATCCACGACCTGCTGGAGTTCTACATGGGCAAGAACACCTACGAGCGGCAGGGCTTCATCATCGACAACCTGCGCATCGAGGAGGATATCGTCGAGCAGGACCTTGCAATCAGTTAAAGGAATATGGCAGAAGAAAAAGATATCATCGGGCGGGAAGAGCCGCTCAACGAGGACGCATCGACCCCGGAAACGGCCGGCGACGCGGCCGGCGAAGCCCCTGCCGCCGGGCCTCAGGGCAAGGCGGGCAAGTTCGACCGGCTGACGCAGGACGAGGGGGGCGTGCGCAAACTGACGGGCATGTATAAGAACTGGTTCTTGGATTACGCTTCGTACGTGATCCTCGAACGCGCCGTGCCTCATGTTGAAGACGGTCTGAAACCCGTTCAGCGGCGCATCCTCCACGCCATGAAGGTCGTGGACGACGGCCGCTACAACAAGGTGGCCAACATCGTGGGCCAGACCATGCAGTACCACCCGCACGGCGACGCGTCGATCAAGGATGCGCTGGTCCAGCTGGGCCAGAAGGACCTGCTGATCGACTGTCAGGGTAACTGGGGCAACATCCTCACGGGCGACGAAGCCGCCGCGGGCCGTTATATCGAAGCCCGCCTTTCGAAATTCGCCAACGAAGTGGTTTTCAACAAGAAGACCACCGAGTGGATGCTTACCTACGACGGCCGCAAGGAGGAACCCGTCACACTGCCGATCAAGTTCCCGCTGTTGCTGGCGCAGGGCTCGGACGGCATCGCCGTAGGTCTGGCGTCGAAAATCCTGCCCCACAACTTCGTGGAGCTTATCAACGCCTGCATCGCCCATCTTCAGGGCCGCGAATTCCAGCTTTACCCCGATTTTCCGACGGGCGGCATGGCCGACGTGAGCCGTTACAATGACGGTCTTCGCGGCGGTGCGGTGAAGGTCCGCGCCAAGATTTCGAAGATCGACAAACGTACGCTGGCCATCACCGAAATTCCTTATACCACGACCACCGAGTCGATCAAGGATTCGATCATCAAGGCCAACGACAAGGGCAAGATCAAGATCAAGAAGGTCGATGACAATACGGCCGACCGGGTCGAGATCGTCATTCAGGTCTCGCCCGACGAGTCGAGCGACAAGACCATCGACGCGCTCTACGCCTTCACGGACTGCGAAGTCTCGATCGCCCCGAACGCCTGTCTGATTTGGGAGGACAAGCCCCATTTTCTGGGCGTGAGCGAAATCCTGCGCCGCTCGGCCGAGCATACCAAATGGCTGCTGGGCCGCGAGCTGGAGATCCGGCTCGGCGAGCTGAACGAAGCGTGGCACGCCGCGTCGCTCGAACGCATCTTCATCGAGAACAAGCTCTACCAGCTCATCGAGGGCAGCAAGAGCCGCGAGGAGGCCTACGCCGCCGTGGACAAGGGGCTGGAGCCGTTCAAGAAACTGCTCCGCCGCGAGGTGACGCTCTCCGACGTGCAGCGGCTTACGGAGTTGAAGTTCATCCGTATTTCGCGTTACGACAGCGACAAGGCCGACAACGAAATCCGCCAGATCGAGGAGGACATCAAGTCCACGCAGTACGATCTGAACCATCTTACCGAATACGCTGTAGCCTATTACGAGCGTATCCGCGACAAGTACGGCAAGGGTCGGGAGCGCAGGACCGAACTGCGCGAATTCGACAATATCGAAGCCACGAAGGTCGCCGTGACCAACGCCAAGCTCTACGTGGACCGTGCCGAAGGTTTCTTCGGCATCGGCAAGTCGATGAAGGACGCCGAGCTGGTCTGCGACTGCTCGGACATCGACGACGTGATCGTCTTCACCAAGGACGGCCGCTACGTCATCACCAAGGTCAGCGACAAGGCCTTCTTCGAGAAGGGCATCTATTATATCGGCGTCTTCAAGCGCAACGACGAGCGCACGATCTACAACGTGCTGTACCGCGACGGCAAGAACGGCCCGATCATGATGAAGCGCTGCGCCATCAAGGCCATCACGCGCGACAAGGAGTACGACATCACCAAGGGCACGCCCAAGAGCGAGATACTCTATATGTCTGTCAATCCGAACGGTGAGGCCGAGGTGCTCAAGATTTACTTCAAGCCCCGTCCGCGTCTCAAGAAGGTGATCGTGGACCTCGACTTCTCGACCCTCGCCATCAAGGGCCGCCAGAGTCAGGGCAATCTCTTCTCGCGCTACGGCATCCACAAGATCGTCCTCAAGGAGCGCGGTACTTCGACGCTCGGCGGCCAGAACGTCTGGTTCGACGAGGATGTCCGCCGCCTGAACGCCGACGGCCGCGGCACGCTGCTGGGCGAGTTCAAGGGCGACGACAAGATCATCGTCTGGACCTCCAAGAACCAGTACTACATCACGGGTTACGATCTCGGCCAGCACTTCCCCGACGAAACCGTGCGCGTGAGCCGTTACGAAGCCGACCGCATCTACAGCGTCTGCTATTACGACCGCTCGCAGCAGTACTACTATATGAAGCGTTTCACGGCCGAGATGAGCGATAAGATGCAGTTCTTCCTCGACGAGGAGGGACAGGCCGATCTGGTCGCCGTGACGGAACGCACGGGCGCCAAGCTCGAAATCACCTACAAGGGCGCGCATGCGTCGCGCCCTGCGGACGAGATCGACGTGGACGAATTCGTGGGCGTCAAGAGCCACCGCGCCAAGGGCAAGCGCCTGACGACCTACGACGTCGCCGCGCTGCGCTTCATCGAACCCGAACTGCCGCCCGAACCCGAACCTTCGGACGACGACGGCGACGACGCTCCCGACGATACGCCCTCCGGCGGCGGTGCTTCCGGCGGAGCGCAAGGCGGTTCCGGCAACGGTGCGGACAACCGTGCGGTGGGCGGTTCGAACGGTGATGCGGCTGATCGCGGCGCGATCGACGCCGCAGCACTTTCCGGTGGAATTGGTTCTGCCGTCTCTTCCGGTGCGAATTCCGCCACGGCCGGCCCGGCCTTTGCGCCGGCCTCTTCCGCTGCGGAAACTCCTTCCGCGCCGGGCGTTCCGGGCGGATCCGCTCCTGCTCGGAACAAGTCTGCGGCGGACGGCGTTCCTGCCGCAAAGGATAATCCTGCCGCGAAAGACGACTCGGCCGTGAAAGACAACCCCGCCGCGAAGGCTTCCGCTCCGAAGAAAACGCCCGCGTCGCCCGCCGGCCTGCCCCGTACGGGCACGACTTCGGGCGGCGTGGAGTTCGAAATCGAACGCGCCAAAGGCGATGCCGACGAGGTGATCGACCCCGAACAGCTGAATCTGTTTTAACCCCCGACGATGAAACCTCTTTTTCTGATCGGTTACATGGGGTGCGGCAAGAGCACCCTCGGACGCAGGCTCGCACGCCGTCTGGGTGCGGAGTTCGCCGACACCGACGCGCTGATCGAACGGCGCGAGGGGGCTTCCGTGGCCGATGTTTTCCGTTACGAAGGGGAGGAGCGTTTCCGCGAGGTGGAGCGCGAAGTGCTGGAACAGACGCTCGCCGGAACCGCCGCCGTGGTCTCCACGGGCGGAGGACTTCCCGTCTGGCGCGACAACATGGCCCGCATGAACGCCGCGGGATTTACGATCTACCTGCGCCGCGAGGCGGAGCAGATCGCCCGGCGGCTAAGCCCTTACGGACGGCAGAAGCGCCCCCGCCTGCGGGGGCTGGGCGACGCCGAACTGGTCGAATTCATGAGCCGCGACATGGCTGCGCGCGAACCGTTTTACGCGCAGGCGCAGCTGATCGTCGATTGCGGCGAGCTGTCCGACGACGAGGTGGTCGAAACGATCCTCCGACACACGATGCAGAACGAATAACCTCCCTCCGCGGCGGTTGCTTTCCCCCGAAGCGGACGGAGTGACAAATACACAGAAGCGAATGAACGATGCTCCCATAGGTGTTTACGATTCGGGGCTGGGCGGACTGACCGTCTGGCGCGAGGTGCGGCGCATGCTGCCCTCCGAATCGCTCGTCTATCTGGGCGACGGCAAAAACTGCCCCTACGGATCGCGCCCCCGCGAGGAGGTGCGGCGGCTCGCCGACGAGGCCGTCGCCAGCCTCGTCGCGCAGGGGTGCAAGATGGTCGTCGTGGCCTGCAATACCGCCACGGCCGCCGCAATCGACTTCCTGCGGGAGAAATACGCCCCGATGCCGATCGTGGGCATGGAGCCGGCCGTGAAACCCGCCTGCCTGAATACCCGCAGCGGGGTGGTCGGGGTGCTGGCCACCGAGCGGAGTCTCGACGGCGAACTTTTCCGCCGCACGGCGGCCAAATACGGCAGCGGCGTCGAACTCATCACCGCCCCCGGCCGCGGTTTCGTCGAACTGGTCGAGAGCGACCGCGAATCGACGCCCGAAGCCGAGCAGGCCGTCCGCGATGCCGTCGCGGTGATGCTGGAACACGGCGCCGACCAGATCGTGCTGGGATGCACGCACTATCCCTTCCTGCTTCCCGTGCTGGAACGCGTCGTCGCGGGCCGCGGCGTCGAAATCGTCGATCCGTCGCCCGCCGTCGCCCGCCGCGTCGTCCAGCTGCTCGACCAGTACGGCCTGCACGCCGCCCCGGACCACGTCCCCTCCTATACGTTCCGCACCTTCGCCGGCGAAAGCTACCGCCTGCGTCTGGAACATAAGGCCGCGGAGTCGCTCTGAGCGGGCGCGGGATTCAATAAAGTTCCCCCTGATACCCCGAATGTCGAAAAAAATGCGTAACTTCGCTTGATAAAATCAAGCGCAACACGAGATGGCATCTAAAAATACGACAAATACAACTGCTTCTAAAAACGGACGTCAGCGCATCGAACGCTCCAACAGCGACAGCGCCCGCTGGATCGCGGGCCTTTTGCTGCTGTTCGTCGGCGTGTTTGCCGCGTCGTCCGTGCTGTTTTCGTTCTTCAGCTGGGCTGCCGACCAGAGCGGCCTGCAACTCTCGCCTGAGGAGCGGCTGACGCTGGGCGTCGAGCCGGAGAACCTCTGCGGCTGGGCGGGCGCGAAGCTGGGACGCCTGCTGGTCGATAATTCGTTCGGCGTCTTCGGCATCCTGATTCCGACGATGATCATTCTCGTCGGCGTGCGGATCATCCGCCAGCGTCCGCTGTTGTTCAACCATTCGATTCTCTCGCTCTTCCTGATCATGATCCTCGGCTCGCTGACGCTGGGCTTCGCCTTCGGCGACAAGTGGAGCCTTTGCAGCTCGACGGGGTGGGGCGGCGCTTTCGGCATCGAGACCGGCGCCCTGCTGCACACGCATATCGGCGTCTTCGGCACGCTTATCCTGCTCGTGGGTTGCTGGATACTGACGGGCGTCTTCATCAACCGCAATTTCATCAACAAGGTCAATCGCGCGGGCAACGTCATGGTGGACAAGAGCGGCCGGATCGTCGAGATCGTCAAGCATAAGGTCGTTCCGGGACACCTCCACGCCGAGGAGGCCGACGGGGCCGTTTCTGCTGCCGCAACGCCGGCCGCGCCGGATGCCGCCGGGGCAGCCGGAACGGAGCGTGCGGCCGAACCCGAAACGCCGCGCGCCGTGCGCGTGCCGGAGCCTGAAACGCCGCGCGCCGCACGTACGCCGGACCCCGAAATCGTACGTCCCGCCCGTGAGCCGGAAGCAGCCGCAACGCAGATCGTCCGCGGCGAAGAGGACGATCCCTTCGTCGAAATCTCGTCCGACGGTACCCCCGTCGGCTCGGAACCCGCCCGCGAAGCGGAATCCGCGGTAAAGACCGACGAGGACGGCGAATTTATCGAAGTGGACCTCTCGCGTCCCGAAGGGCGGCTGGTGCTCGGCCCCGGCGGACTCGTCGAGCTGGAGCGTCCCTCGACACCCTCGGCCGCACCTTCCGCCGGAACTCCGGTCCGCAATATGCCCGTTTCCGACGGCCCGTTCACCGAACTTACCGTAGGCGGAGATGCCGGCGCATCTTCTCCGGCTACCCTCGCCGGAGCCGCTCCCGAATCCCTTTCCGGCACCGCATCTCTCGCCGGCACCGCATCTCTCGCCGCGGCTGCTTCCGCATCCGGAGATGCGCCTGCGCATGGAGCTGGCTCCGCGCCCGAATATGAATCCGCACCCGCCGACGCATCTGTTTCCGCGGGTTCGGCCGGTGCCGAAGGCGTCGTCGTTACGGTCGAAGCCAACGAGGCCCGCATGGTCGACGAACGGGCGATCACTACCGAGAGCTACGATCCGCTGAAGGACCTCGTGAACTACAGCAAGCCGCCCGTGACGCTTCTGGAGGACTACCAGTCCGATTCGGAGGTTAGCGACGAGGAGATTTTCGACAACAAGACCCGCATCGAGGAGACGCTCAAGAATTTCGGCATTCCGATCCAGCGCATCAAGGCCACCGTCGGTCCCACGGTCACGCTCTATGAGATCGTGCAGGCGCAGGGCGTCAAGATTTCGAAGATCCAGAGTCTCGAAAACGACATAGCCCAGAGCCTTAAGGCGCTGGGTATCCGCATCATCGCGCCCATTCCCGGTAAGGGAACCATCGGCATCGAGGTCCCCAACCGCGACAAGCAGGTGGTGTCGATGTACTCCGCCGTGCGTTCGCTGCGTTTTCAGGAGTCGAAGGCCGAGCTTCCGGTGGTGATCGGCCGCACGATCCAGAACGAAAACTACGTCTTCGATCTGGCCAAGATGCCGCACCTGCTGGTCGCGGGCGCCACGGGTCAGGGTAAGTCGGTGGGACTCAATGCGATCATCACCTCGCTGCTCTACCGCAAACACCCCGCGCAACTGAAGTTCGTGATGATCGACCCCAAGATGGTCGAATTCTCGCTCTACGCCAAGATCGAACGGCATTTCCTCGCCAAGATGGAATCGGAGGACGATGCGATCATCACCGATCCCCGCAAGGCGGTCTATGCGCTCAACTCGCTCTGTACGGAGATGGACAACCGTCTGGAACTCTGTAAGAAGGCCGGGGCGCGCAATATCGCCGAATACAACGAGAAGTTCACTTCCCGGCGGCTCAATCCGCATAACGGCCACCGTTACCTGCCTTATATTGTCGTCGTCGTCGATGAGTTCGCCGACCTGATCATGACCGCCCGCGAGGTCGAGGGACCCGTGATGCGTCTGGCGCAGAAAGCCCGCGCCATCGGCATCCACCTGATCATCGCCACGCAGCGTCCCGACGTGAAGGTCATTACGGGCGGTATCAAGGCCAACTTCCCGGCCCGTATCGCCTTCCGCGTGATGCAGATGATCGACTCGCGCACGATCATCGACCAGCCGGGCGCCAACCAGCTGATCGGACGCGGTGACATGCTCTTCTCGAAGGACGGCGAGCTGACCCGTATCCAGTGTGCGCTGGTCGAGACCAAGGAGGTGGAGCGCGTCGTCGATTACATCTCCCGCCAGCAGGGCTATACCGAAGCCTACCCGCTGCCCGACTATACGCCCGATGCGGACGGCGGCGGCAGCAGTCAGGGCAGCGAGGAGTCCGCTCCGGTGAAATACGACTCGCTCTTCGCCGAGATCGCCCGCGACGCAGTTTCGGGCGGCAATATTTCGACCTCGATGATCCAGCGCAACTACGAAGTCGGCTTCAACCGCGCCGGTCGCATCATGACGCAGCTCGAACGCGCCGGTATCGTCGGCCGCCAGCAGGGGGCCAAGCCGCGCGACATTCTGTTCCACGACCTGCCGTCGCTCGAAGCCAAACTGCAGGACCTCGGTTTATTCTGATGCTTACGCCCATGAAACGACTTTTGTTCGCAATAGTGCTGCTGTCTGCGGCCCGGACGGCCGCCGCCCGCGGGATGTTTTCCGAAACCTACGCCGTAACCGAAGCCGCCGCCGTGTCGGCTGTTTCTTCAGCGTCAGCCGAAACCACTGCATCTGTTGTTGTCTCGTCGTCTGCCGAAACTGCCGAGTCGGCTGTTTCCATGCTTTCTGCCGAAGCCTTCATGTCTGCTGTTTCCACAGCGTCAGCCGAAACCGCCGCATCCGCTGTTTCCTCGGTGTCTGCCGAAACTGCCGTGTCGGGTCTTCGTGCGGTTTTCCCGGAAACCACCGTATCTGCAGTTCCTGCGGCCGCAGGTGATTTCTTCCGGTCCGGCGTTCCGGCTGCTGCTGCGTCTCCCGCATCCTCCGCGGCGGTTGCCGCCCTTGCGCCTTCTGCCGACGGACGGGCCGCTGAGATTCTCGAAAAACTGGCTGCGGGATTCCGTGCGCTGGGCGCTTACGGAGTGACGTTCGAGGTCAGCTCGGACGAATACACCACCCGCGGCCGTTATGCCGTCGAGGGTGAAAACTACTATATCGCGGTGGGGGAGGCGGAGGTCTACTGCGACGGCAAAATCCGCTACGAGATCGACAACCGCCGCCGCGAAGTGACCATCGACGACGTGGATACTTCAAGCCGTAATCTGCTCAGCAACCCCGCCCATGCCTTCGACTTCATCGGCACCCAGTATGCCCCCTCGCTGGTGAGCGACGCGGGCGGCCGGGCCGTCGTGCGGCTGACCCCGACTTCGGCGGACGCCTCGCCCGCCGGGGAGATTCTCGTTACGGTCGATACCGCCGCGATGCGCCCCGAATCGCTCCGCTACGATTACGACGGCGAGCAGGTCGGCATTGCCGTTCTCGGCGTCGCGCCGCTCGACACACCGCTCAAAGCCTTCTCCAAAGGGGACTACAAAGGTTACGAATTTATCGACTTCCGCTGATACGCTTGCGCTGATACGCCTGCACGGATATACTCCGGCGGATACACTTCGTGGATACGAACGGCGTGCGTATGTGACGGCTCATGCCCCGGATTGCGCGCCGGGCTGCCGCGTCCCTGCTGCCGCGGGAATTTCCTGCCGCTTATTTCCGGTTGAGGTACCAGTACAGCCCGCCCACGAAGAGACCGCCGCCCACGATGTTGCCGAGCGTGGCCGGAACCAGATTGCCGGCGAACAGCTCCGCCGCCGATACCGGTGCGCCGAGCAGCATGCCCAGCGGGATGAAGAACATATTGGCGATGCAGTGTTCGTAGCCGATCACCACGAAGCACATGATCGGAAAAAACAGCCCTATCATACGTCCCGGCACGTCGTTGGCGCTCATTCCGAGCCATACGGCCAGACATACCAGCCAGTTGGCGCCCACGCCGCGCAGGAAAACCGTGCCCCACGGCAGCGATACCTTCGCTTGCGCAATATTGCAGGCCGCTTCCCGCCACATTTCCGACGACAGCACGCCGGGCAGAACCACCAGAAAATAGGTGAAGAAGAGCGCCCCTGCGAAATTTCCCAGCCACACGAGCGTCCAGTTGCGCGCTACTTTGCCCCAGCCGTACCGGCGGCCGAGCGCCCCCGGCATCAGCACGGCGTTGTTGCCCGTGAACAGCTCGGCTCCGGTGAATACCACCAGTATAAGCCCCAGCGGGAATACCGCGCCCGACAGCAGACGCTGGAATCCGGGCGCTTCGGCCGCTCCGGGAAATCCGAATCCCGCCATCAGCGAGAACAGGCCGCCTATGGCGATGTATGCGCCGGCCAGAAATGCGAGTATGAGGGTCTTGCCGGCCGTATTTTGCAGTTTGTCCGCCGCGGAGCTTCCGGCCAGCGCGAGGACCTCTTTGGGGGTATTGATTCGGGTCATAAAATTCGGGTCGAAGCCGCAAAGGTAAAAAATCCTCCCGAAACGGCAAAAAAGCGGGGCGTGCTTCCCGGAAATCGTTTTTCCCGACTTTTCCCCTGCGTCTGAAAACGCATCTGCCCCCACCCGGCCGCGGCCGCCGGCTCTCGCCCGGCTGCAAACAGGCTCGTTTTCTCCCGACACCTCGTCGGGAGATTTTTTTCAGGCCGTCAGATCGGCGGAAAAGGGGCAAAAACGGGGTGTCGGTCCGGAAATCTTGTGCGCCGGCGTCAGATTTATCGCCCTAAAGTTGCTCAGATCGGAAATAAATCGTATTTTTGTTCGTTAAAAGACCGTAATTTCAAGAGACAAGATGCTAACTGAAGAAGAAAAGAATGCCGGTTTGGTAGGACGTATCATTCCTATCAATATCGAAGAGCAGATGAAGTCGGCGTACATCGACTATTCGATGTCGGTCATCGTGTCGCGCGCGCTTCCCGATGTGCGCGACGGCATGAAGCCCGTACACCGCCGCATCCTCTACGATATGAGTGCGGAGCTCAACCTCTACTCCGATAAGCCCACCCGTAAGTCGGCCCGTATCGTCGGCGACGTGCTCGGTAAGTTCCACCCCCACGGCGATACGTCGGTCTACGACGCCATGGTGCGTCTGGCTCAGGACTGGTCGATGCGTTATCCGCTGGTCGACGGTCAGGGTAACTTCGGTTCTATGGACGGCGACTCGCCTGCGGCCATGCGTTACACCGAGGCCCGCATGAAGAAGATCACCGACGAGGTGATGGCCGACATCGACAAGGAGACCGTGGACTGGACGCTCAACTTCGACGATACGATTCCCGAACCCACGGTGCTTCCCACCAAGATTCCGCTGCTGATCGTCAACGGCGCGAGCGGTATCGCCGTCGGCATGGCCACCAACATGGCCCCGCACAACCTGAGCGAGGTCGTAGACGCCTGCTGCGCCTATATCGACAATCCCGAAATCACGGGCGAGGAGATGCTGCAGTATATCAAGGGCCCCGACTTCCCGACGGGAGGTATCATCTACGGCTACGAGGGTGTCCGTGAGGCGATGCTTACGGGCCGCGGCCGCGTTATGATGCGCGCCAAGACCGATATCGAGCATACTCCCAGCGGCCGCGAGTGCATCGTCATCACCGAGATTCCCTACATGATCAACAAGGCCGAGATGATCAAGAAGATCGCCGACATGATCAACGAGAAGAAGATCGAGGGCATCTCCTACATCAACGACGAATCGGACCGCAACGGCCTTCGCATCATCATCATTCTCAAACACGACGCCGTCGCCAGCGTCGTGCTGAACACGCTCTTCAAGAATACGCCGCTGCAGACTTCGTTTGCAGTGAACAATATCGCGCTGGTGAACGGCCGTCCCCAGATGCTGCCGATGCGCGATCTGGTCAAGCATTTCGTCGATCACCGCCACGACGTGGTGGTGCGCCGTGCGCGCTTCGACCTGAAGAAGGCCGAGGAACGCCTGCATATCGTGCAGGGTCTGCTGATCGCGCAGGACAACATCGACGAGATCGTGCACATCATCCGTTCGTCGCAGACGCCCGACGCCGCCAAGCAGACGATGATCGAGCGCTTCAACCTGAGCGACATTCAGGCTTCCGCCATTATCGAGATGCGCCTGCGCGCCCTGACCGGACTCGAATACGGCAAGCTGATCGCCGAGCGCGACGAACTTACCAAGCAGATCGCCTACCTCAAGGAGGTGCTCGAAAACGTCGGCATGCAGATGCAGATCATCAAGGACGAACTGCTCGAAATCAAGGAGAAATACGGCGACGAACGCCGCTCGGAGATCGTTTACTCTTCCGAGGAGTTCAACCCCGAAGACTTCTACGCCGACGACGACATGGTCATCACCATTTCGCACATGGGCTATATCAAGCGTACGCCGCTTGCCGAGTACCGCACGCAGAACCGCGGCGGCGTCGGCGCCAAGGGCAGCGCCACGCGCGACGAAGACTTCATCGAACATATCTACGTGGCCTCGATGCACAATACGATGCTCTTCTTCACGGAGAAGGGCCGCTGCTTCTGGCTCAAGGTGTACGAGATTCCGGAAGGCGCCCGCTCTTCGAAGGGCCGTGCCATCCAGAACGTCATCCAGATCGAACCCGACGACAAGGTCCGCGCCTACATCAACGTCAAGCGTCTGAACGACGAGGAGTACGTCAACAACAACTTCATCATCATGTGTACCAAGGACGGTACGATCAAGAAGACCAAGCTCGAAGCCTACTCGCGTCCGCGTCAGAACGGCGTGAACGCCATCGTCATCCGCGAGGGCGACCAGCTGATCGAGGCCAAGCTCACCAGCGGTCAGGCCGAGGTGATGATCGCGGCCCGCGACGGCAAGGCCATCCGCTTCAACGAGAGCACGGTGCGTCCTATCGGACGTGTCGGTGCGGGTGTCCGCGGCATCTCGATCGAGGAGAGCGACGAAGTTGTCGGCATGATATGTGTCGAACCCGATTCGAAGCAGGACGTACTGGTGCTGAGTGAGAACGGTTACGGCAAACGTACCGATCTGGACGAATACCGCATCACCAACCGCGGCGGCAAGGGTGTGAAGACGATCAATGTAACGGAGAAAACCGGCAAACTTATCTCCATTCAGGCCGTTACGGACGACAACGACCTGATGATTATCAACCGTTCGGGACTTACCATACGTACGGCAGTGTCGCAGATCCGCCTTGCGGGCCGCGCGACGCAGGGCGTGCGTATCATCAACCTGCGCGAGGGCGACGCCATTGCTTCGGTGATGGCCGTGCCGGCAGCGGGCGATGAAGACGAAGAAGTACAATCCGCAGAGGTCGCTGCAACCGGGAATGACGCCACTCCCGAAGCGGACCGTCCGGCGGAGGAGTAGCGAAAAAATGACTTTAAAACATTAAAATTCAATCTGTTATGAAAAAAGTATTTTTGACGGTCCTTGCGGTGGCTCTCGTAGCAGTTACTGCCGTTCAGGCCCAGAAAGTAAACAAGTCGGCGCTTGTATCCAAGATCGAGAAGAGCGACGCCGACATCGCCGATGCGAAGAAGGGCGCCAAGGCTGCGACGTGGATCAACCGCGGCAAAGCCTTCTATGAAGCGGCTATCGAACCGACGAAGAACCTTTTCGTCAATATGGACGCCGCGATGCTCAAGCTGGCCGTCGGCGAACCCGCCTCGACCGAATCGGTGACGCTCGTCAACGTTCCCTACGAGGCTTGGGTCTATCCTTGGTTCACGGCATATATCAAGGACGGCAAGATCGCGACTTGGAGCCAGACGCAGTGGGTGATTGAAGACGCTCCCGCCAAGGCTATCGAAGCCTATAACAAGGCTTACGAAATGGACCCCAAGACGGCCGATAAGGTCAAGGAGGGTCTCAAGCAGATCAGCGACTTCTGCTCGCAGGTGGGCAACACGGGTATCGACACCGGCAATTACGCCGATGCCGCCGACGCCTATGCACTGGCTTTCGAAGCCCAGTCCAGCCCCGCTCACGGCAATCCCGAACCCGCGCTGCTCTACTATGCGGGTTACCTGCGCACGGTGGACGGCGCTGCGAACCCCGCTTCGTTCGTCATCGGTGCCGATTACCTGAACAAGGCGCTCGAACTGGGCTATAACGACGAGGAAGGCAATATCTACTATTACCTTTTCCACTGCTATTACGGCCAGAAGGACGCCGACAAGGCCAATGTCCTGAAAGCCAAGGATGCGCTGGTCGCCGGTATCAAGAAGTTCCCGAAGAACGAGCGTATTCTCAACGGTCTGGTTCAGCTCTATACCAATCCTGAGGATTCGGTGGGCGACCCCGCCGACTTGGTGGCGCTGATCGACGCGGCTATCGAGAGCAATCCGGAGAATGTGGACCTCTGGTTCGGCCGCGGCCGTATCTTCTTCGCGCTGAAGCAGTACGATGAAAGCATCGCATCGTTCCGGAAGGTCGTCGAACTGAAACCCGACCTCTTCGAAGGCAACTACTATCTGGGCGTGTTCTACACGATCAAGGCCGACGAGATGAACAAGGTGATGAACGAGAAGCAGTACAGCAGTCAGGCCGCTTACGATGCCGACCTGAAAGCCGCCAATGCGGTCTATATGGAGGCTATTCCGTGGTTCGAGAAGGCCCACGAGCTGAAAGCCGACGACTTCAATACGCTCGACATGCTCAAGCAGCTCTGCTTCCGCCTGCGCGACGAACCCGGCATTCAGGAGAAGTATGACAAATACTTCCCGCTCTGGAAAGCCGCCAAGGGCGAATAACCGGCCGCATAACGGGCGGGACAGCCCGCCGGCAATATAGAACCACCCGACTCGCAGGAGCCGGGTGGTTTTTGTTTGTGCTCTTTTGTCCGGCGCTTTATTCGATGCTATGTCCGGTGCGCACTCCGAATAAGGAATAGCCCCCGAACTTAATTCGGGGGCTATTCCTTATCCAGCTCCATCTGCCGCAGTATTCCCCGCCGGTCGAGGATAAAACGCTTCATCAGCCGGAAGTGGGAGGTCTCCTCCAGTTCGGTCGGTTCCAGTCCGCGGTCCGTGATTTCGTATATCTCGGCGCCGGGGTAGGACATGACGATCGGCGAGTGGGTGCTGATGATGAACTGCGACCCCTGCTCGGCCAGCTGCTTCATCCGGCACAGCATGTACATCTGGCGCGAGGGGGACAGTGCGGCTTCCGGCTCGTCGAAAATATAAAGTCCGTGTCCGAAGAGCCGGTGTCCGAGCAGCGCCAGAAAACTTTCGCCGTGCGACTGCTGGTGCAGCGACTTGTCGCCGTAATATTTCAGTACGCCGTCGGCGACGTTTTCGATTTCCGTCGCTACGTTGTAGAAACTCTCCGCCCGCAGGAAATAGCCGTCGCGCGGCTGGAGACCGCGTCCCAGAACGATATGTTCGTAAAGGCCCGAATGGCTGGCGCGCGTCGCGAACCGGAAGTTCTTGGACCCTCCTTCGGGATTGAATCCCGCCTTGACGGCTATGGCTTCGAGCAGCGTCGATTTTCCCATGCCGTTCTCGCCCATGATGAACGTCACGGGCCTGCGGAATTCCAGCCGCCGGAAGTTGGCCAGCGCCGGAACGGTGTACGGATAGGTCTGCGGCGTTTCGTCCTCCTCTTTCAGGCGGACGTATTTGATGTAGAGCGAATCAGGAGTCAGTTCCATGGCGGTCAGACTGTCGCTTTCACATAGATCGACCGCAGGCGGTGCGTCATGAAGTATTGGAGCACCCCGCGCAGGAACATGTAGAGCGTGAACGCCAGCCAGAGCGCGTTGTTGCCGATTATCGCGTAGCCGACGTAGAAGATGCCGAAGTAGGCCGCCGTGGCCCAGAACATCGAGTTGCGCATGACGCGCGTCTCGGTCGCTCCGACCATGATGCCGTCCATGATGAAGGGCATGGCGCTGGCGACTGGAATCAGGATGATCCATACGATATACTCTCCCGCCAGCTCCACGATCGTCGCGGCATTGGGCGCCGTGCTGTCCACGAACAGCCCCACCAGTTCGCGCCACCAGCCGATATAGATGCCGACGAACAGCACCGACACGGCCGTGCCCCACGCGATACAGCGGCGCAGGCAGTCGCGCAGCGCCCCTTCGTCGCGCGCGCCGATGAATCGGCCCGTCAGGGCTTCGGCGGCGTATGCGAATCCGTCGTTCATGTACGAGAAGAGCGTAAACAACTGCAGCAGCAGCGTGTTGACGGCCAGCAGCGCCGGTTCGTCCATGCGGGCCGACGCCCCCGTGAAGAAGGTGTAGACGGCCACGATGCAGAACGTGCGCAGCATGATGTCGCGGTTTACGATGAAGAAGGTCTTGAGCGGTTTCAGGTTCACCACCTCCGCCCAGTCGATTCCGGTCAGTATCCTGCGGTAGCATGCGAAGAGCAGCAGGGCGGAGAGGGCCACGCCCGTCCACTGCGCGATTACCGAGGCGTAGGCGATGCCGACGATCCCCATGTCCAGTCCGAATGCGAACCAGAGGCTGCACAACACATGGGCCACGTTGACCGTGATGGCCGTGAACATCGGTATCAGCGCGTTCTGCATTCCCGTAAACCAGCCGTTGAAGCCGAACAGCAGAATCCCCGCCGGCACGGCCCAGATGCGGGCGTAGAAGTACTCGCGCGTCATGTCGTTGCCGTTGAGTCCCCACAGGGCCAGCTCGCCCAGCGGGTATTGCAGCAGCAACATCAGCAGGCCCATTCCTCCGGCCACGAGCAGCGCCCGGACCAGCATGTTGGTGCATTCGCGGAAGTTGCCCGCGCCGAACGCCTGCGCCGTCAGTCCGCTGGTCCCCATGCGCACGAACGAGCAGTTCCAGTAGATGAAGTTGAAGATCGACACGCCGATGGCCAGCGCGCCGATCGTCGCGGCCGTGTCCGAACCCCAGTGCCCGGCGATCGCCGTCGAGACGATGCCCATGAGCGGCACGGTGATGTTCGAGACGATATTGGGGAGCGCAATGCGCAGTATTTCACGGTTCATGTTCATGGAAAGCGACGGGGGAAATACCCGGCAAACGGCGCCGGGCGTTGTTTATGGATGCAAAGATAACGCAAAAGCGGCGAATTTGTAACGGCCTGCGGCTTTTATCTCCGAATCGGGCACGCAATATGCTTTTATCCGGAAAATTCGATTAACTTTGCCGCGTAAACATTCAAACTGATTATGAAAGACTTTAAAAACGACTCGACCTCGGTGCTTACGCGTTTCGGACGCGACAAGCGTCAGCGTACCGTGACCGCTACGGCGGAGCGTGTCGAGCGTCGCCCGCGTTTGCAGCGTGATGCTGCCGATTCGGAGCAGCCGTCCGATGACCGCAAGCCCGTCAAGCGGGCGTCGTACAACCCCCACTTTACGGAGGACAACCGTCCTGCATTCGACAAACCGCGCCGCAGTTTCGGCGACGAACGGCAGGGCGATCGCGCCCGTTCGGACGAACGTTACCGCGACGGCGACAAACCGCGCCGCTCGTTCGGCGATAAGCCCCGCGGCGAAAAACCCGCCTACGGCGACAACCGGGGTCCCAAGAAATTCGGCGACCGCAAGTTCGGCGACAAACCCTACGGAGAGCGCAAATCCGGCGACAAGCCCGCCGGCGACCGTCGGTTCGCAGACAAAAAGTCCGGTGACCGCAGGTTCGGCGACAAACCCTACGGCGAACGTAAATTCGGCGACAAACCCGCCGGCGACCGTCGGTTCACGGACAAAAAGTCCGGCGACCGCAGGTTCGGCGACAAACCCTATAAGCCCGGATTCCGGAAGCACGACGACAAGCCGGCTTCCTATCCGAAGTTCACGCCTGAAAAGCAGATCGGCGAAATGCGCCTGAACCGCTTTCTGGCCCAGTCGGGACTCTGCTCGCGCCGCGAGGCCGACGATTTCATCACGGCGGGTCTGGTGACCGTCAACGGTCAGATCGTCACCCAGCTGGGCACCAAGGTGCTGCCCACCGACGAGGTGAAATTCAACGACAGCCGCGTGCAGGGCGAAAAGAAGGTCTATCTTGTGCTCAACAAGCCCAAGGGCTATGTGACTTCGCTCGACGATCCGCATGCGGGCAAAACCGTCATGGAGCTGGTGCAGGGCGCCTGCACGGAACGCATCTACCCGGTGGGGCGTCTCGACAAGAACAGTCTCGGACTGCTGCTGTTCACCAACGACGGCGATTTGACCAAGCAGCTCACGCATCCGGCCTTCCGGAAGAAGAAAATCTATCAGGTGTCGCTCGACAAACCCCTGACGCGCGCCGACATGGACCGCATCGCCGAGGGCATTACGCTCGAAGACGGCGAGATTTTCGCCGACGAGATCTCCTATGTCAAGGACAACAAGCAGGAGGTTGGCATTGAGATCCATTCGGGCCGCAACCGCATCGTGCGCCGTATTTTCGAGTTCCTCGGCTATACCGTCACCAAGCTCGACCGCGTCTACTATGCGGGTCTGACGAAAAAGAACCTCAAGCGCGGTGCATGGCGTTTCCTCTCCCGCGAGGAGGTCGAACGGCTCAAGTCCGGCCAGTACGAATAACGGAAAAGGGTGATTCGCAAGAATCACCCTTTTTCATTCAATGCGTGTCCCGGTACCAGCTCGTCTGCTTGTTCTCCTCGACGTATTTGTCCGACGGTTCGCTGAACGACACCCCCGAATAGTGGGCAACGGGGTTCATCCGGCCGTTGTACGCCGAGTAGAATCCCGGTGTGCTGAGCCGTGCGGCTTTGGGAAACGCCTTGTCCAGCTGCGCTTTGAAATCCTCTTTCAGCCCCGCGTCGCCGCAGGCCAGTTCGACCCAGTGGCCCAGATCGTAGAATATGTGCGAAGACATTCCCTCGTAGCTTTGCAGCTCCTCGGCATAAGATTTTTTCGGCGCGGCGTTGATGCGCCGCATGACCTCCTTCATGCCCTCCATTTCAGACATCACGGCCAGCGAAATGCAGCCCGATTGGGTCGTCGCGTCGTTCATGTAGAAATTCCAGAACGCTTCGCACACCTTTGTCAGATCGCGGGTTTTGCCGCCGTCGGTGAAGAACCACGGCATCGCCCGCTCGTAGGGGAATCCCTCTCCCATGATTTCGCAGGGCGCGGCAATCACGTAGTCCGTGCATTCGCGCAGGTCGTAAAGCGTCTCGATATTGGCCATGAAGCAGGCGTCGAAAAGCAGGTAGTCGGTCCTGTAATTCTGGGCCTTGACTGCCGCTGCGAAGTCCGTAATGTCGATCGACCGCCCCGTGTCGCCGAACGAACGGGTCGTCAGCGCCCCCGGCGCCGGGGTCCATAAATCCTCCAGCTCCTTCGACATCCGGGCCGAGTAGCTGAGCGCTCCCTGATTCGCGGGCACCCACGCCTTGCCGTGACAGCCGACGATGATCCCGTAATGCTGCGCCGGGGCGAGCGCCTCCACGTCGGCCAGCATGCGCTGTACGCATGCGGGATCGGCCGCCGCGAAATCGTCGTAGCTTTTCAGCAGCGCGAATGCGGCCGCCTGCTTTTCGGCGTTGAAATACGCCTCGTACATTTCGGCCTGCGAGTGCGCGTTGGGCTGATAGCAGACCAATACGCGGCCGTCGCCCGGAACGTTCGCATCGACGGCTTTCAGGACGCCGTCGATATTCTGCTTGTAGAATTTCAGCAGATCCCGTCCCGGCATGTAGAGCAGCATGGTCTGCGTCGCCGTCGCCGGACTTTGCGACACGGTGACGCTGCACTGCGCGCCTCCTGCGTTCAGAGTCAGCGTGACCGTCCCCAGCTTGACGCGGCTGCGGCCCGGATTCCCGTCCGACGCCGTCACCGTTACCGTCGTCTCGCCCCGGCCCCCTGCGGTGGGGGAGATGCCGAATCCGCTGCCCGTGGTGGTCAGCGTCCACGGTCCGGTCGCCGTCACGGTGAACGCCGCTGCCGATCCGGCCGTGCTGCGCAGCACCGCTTCTTCCTGCGAACTCGTTATTTCCGCCGGCTCCCGCTCCTTTTCGCAGCCGGCGAAAACCGCCAGCGCCAGCAGCAGGGCGAACGTGCGCCGGATTATTTGTACGTACGGGGTTTGAGGTTGTTGAACTGCCATGTGCGGTCGCGTTTATAGGTATAACCTTCGGGTTTGTTCCAGTATATGCGTCCGAAGTCGTAGTAGAGTCCCTTGCGCTTCTTGCCCTCCACCGTGTAGGGTACGGTCAGCGGGATGAACTCCACCGTTCGGCTGATGATGCGGCTCTTGTCGTACGAAAGCCCTTCGGTGGCCATCACGTCGAGCGCGTGGTCGAACATCAGGATATGGCGCGGCGTTTTCTGCGTCAGCGCGTCTCCTGACTCCCGGATCGCCCGGATGACGCCCTGCATCCGGTTGTAGTACATCTTTTCCTGCAGTTTGTTGCCCAGCGCGCCGTGGGCGTAGGCCATCAGGTTGAGGATCTTGGGGCTGAACGGATCGCGGGCCAGCGCATCTTCGCCCGTGTAGAGCATCGCTTCGAGCGTCTCGACGGCCGGTTTGTCGGGATCGAGTCCCGAAGCCATCAACAGCAGCTTGTCCAGATCGGGATTCGAGTCCAGCGGTTTGTAGCTCTCCTGATAGGCGTAGCCGTAATAGAGGTAGTGGTAATCCTCGTCGGTCAGCGTTTCGTCGCCGGCGTTGTAGCGCATCATCAGCGACGGATAGTAGAACGGCGACTCGGCGTCCATCGTCTTGTTCTGAATATCCTCCTCGTCGGGAACCTTCGCCGCGGCCAGCGCCGGAAGCAGAAGCAGTAACAGCAGTAAGTTTTTCATATCCGTGTTTTAGTCCGTATTTTAGACACTAACGCGGAATCAGCGCAAATCGTATTCCGCAATCAGCCGGCTGAACTTTTCGCGCAGTGCCTGTGAACCCTCGACCAGCGGCAGCCGCATCGTGGGGCCGATTTTGCCCATCACCGAGAGCGCGCATTTCGCACCCACGGGATTCCCCTCCTCGAAGAGCGCGTGCACCGCTTCGTCGAGCGCCCTGTACTCCTCTTCGGCGCGGTCGAAATCGCCCTGCTTGGCATGACCGACGCACTGCATGAAACGTTTGGGAAATACGTTCGCCGCCACCGAAATCACGCCTTCGCCGCCGCGGCGCATCAGGTCGAGCGTCATGCCGTCGTCGCCCGACAGCACCAGAAACCCTTCGGGGCGGTTGTCGAGGATGCGCTGCATCTGCTCGATGTCGCCCGACGCCTCCTTGATGCCGATGACGTTCTTCATGTCGCGCGCCAGCCGCAGCGTGGTCTCGGCGGTCATGTTCACGCCCGACCGACCCGGTATGTTGTAGAGTATCACGGGCAGGGGCGAATGCTCCGATACGGTGCGGAAATGCTGGTAAAGTCCCTCCTGCGAGGGTTTGTTGTAATAGGGCGTCACGCTCAGGATGGCGTCCGCGCCCCGCAGGTCGAATTCGCGGAGCTGGTCCAGCACCTCCGACGTCGAGTTTCCGCCGCAGCCCATCACCAGCGGCACGCGGCCTGCGATATGGTTGGTGATGAACATGGCGATCACCGCGCGTTCGGGCATGTAGAGCGTCGGGGTCTCGGCCGTGGTGCCGAGCGCCACGATGTAATCCACGCCGCCCTCTATTACGTAGTCTATCATGCGCGCCAATGCCTGATAATCGACGCGTCCGTCCGATGTGAAGGGGGTTATCATCGCGACCCCCACGCCTGTCAGTTTCTCTCTTATCATCGTATTCCGGTTTTGTTCGTAGTTTCTTTTTCGACGGCTGTCTTCCGCGATCCGGCGCTTACGCCGTTCCCGCCGCCGCGTTTCCTCTTCTGCTGTTGTGTTTCCTGCTTCCGTTTCCGCCTGCGTTTTAGCCTTCTTTCTGCATTGCGTTTCCTGCCTTCACTGCCGTGTTTTCAACTTCCGCCGCCGCGTTTCCTGCTTCTGCCGCCGCGTCTTCGTTTGCCGCCCTGCGTTTTAGCCTTCTTTCGGCATTGCGTCTCCTGCCTTCACTGCCGTGTTTCCATTTCCGCCGCCGCGGCGTCTTCTGTTCCCGCCGTTGTCGTCTCTTCCGTTCCCGCTGCCGTTTCTTCGTACCGGCGGGGACGGCCTATCCGGTTGCGCCTGCCGCTAAAACAGCTCCGGCTCGGCCGCATCCTTGTGCGCCTCGCTTCCTTCCGTCCGCTTTTCCGCCGCATTTGCGGCGGGTATTTCGTCGCTGCCGATCATGGCGATAAAATCCTCTTCGGAGATGATCTTCACGCCCAGCTTCTCGGCTTTCTTGAGCTTCGCCGGACCCATATTCTCGCCCGCCACGATGTAATCGACGTTCGCCGATACGGCCGCGAGGTTCCTGCCGCCGTGTATTTCGATCAGCTCTTTCAGCTCGTCGCGGCTGTGGTTCGAGAATTTGCCCGATATCACGAAACTCTTTCCCGCGAGCGACTCCGACGCCAGTTCGCGCGCTTCGGCTTCGAACTTCACGCCCGCGTCGCGCAGGCGGCGGATGATGGCGAGGTTCTTCTCGTCGGCGAAGTATTCGATGATCGCGTCGGCGATGCGTCCGCCCACTTCGTCGGCTTCGGTCAACTCCTCGCGCGTGGCTTTCATCACCGCGTCGAGCGACCGGAAGTGTTCCGCGAGGTATTTGGCCGTGGTTTCGCCCACGAAGCGGATTCCCAGCCCGAACAGCACGCGCCTGAAGGGCACTTCGACCGATCCCCGGATGCTCCGGATGATGTTGTCGGCCGACTTCTCGCCCAGCCGCGGCAGACACGCCAGCTGCGGAGCCTGCAGGTCGTACAGGTCGGCCACGTCGCGCACCAGCCCGTTTTCGTAAAGCAGCTCGACGGTCTCTTCGCCCAGCCCCTCGATGTCCATCGCCTTGCGGCGGATGAAGTGGATGATGCGTCCGATGATCTGCGGACGGCATCCGCCCTGATTGGGACAGTAGTGCTTCGCCTCGCCTTCGTATTTGACCAGCGGCGTGCCGCATTCGGGACATACCGTGATGTACTCGAACGGCCTGCTGTCTGCCGGCCGCTGCGAAAGCTCCACGCCCGTGATCTTGGGAATGATTTCGCCGCCTTTCTCGACGTATACCATGTCGCCCGGACGTATGTCCAGCAGGGCCATCTGTTCGGCGTTGTGCAGCGTCGCCCGGCGTACCGTCGTGCCGGCCAGCAGCACCGGTTCGAGGTTGGCCACGGGCGTTATGGCTCCCGTGCGTCCCACCTGAAAGGCCACGCTGTCCAACCGCGTCAAAGCCTGCTCGGCCTTGAACTTGTAGGCCACGGCCCATTTCGGGGCCTTGGCCGTGAATCCCAGCTGCCGCCGCACGCCGAAGTCGTTTACCTTGATTACCACGCCGTCGGTGGGGAAGGGGAGTTCCCTGCGCGCTTCGTCCCAATGGGCGATGTAGGCGTCTATCTCCTCCGCACTGCGGCATATGCGCATCTGGTCCGAAATCTTGAATCCCCATTCGCGTGCCTTCTGCAAACTCTCCCAATGGTTCGTGAAGGGCAGGTCGTCGCCCGCCAGCTGGTAGAGCGTGCAGTCCAGACCGCGCCGCGCGACCACCGCCGAAGCCTGCTGCTTGAGCGTTCCGGCCGCGGCGTTGCGCGGATTGGCGAAAAGCGTCTCCCCGGCCGCCTCGCGTTCGGCGTTGATCTTGTCGAACGAGGCGTAGGGCATCAGTATCTCGCCGCGTATTTCGAAATAGTCGGGCCAGTCGTCGCCCCTGAGCCTGAGGGGCACTGTCCGCACGGTGCGGACGTTGGCCGTCACGTCATCGCCCTGCGTGCCGTCGCCGCGCGTCACGGCGCGCAGCAGCCGGCCATGCTCGTAGGTGAGCGATATGGCCGTGCCGTCGAACTTCAGCTCGCAGACGAATTCCGTGGGACCCGTCTCCTTCTCGATCCGCTCGATGAACTCGTGCAGCTCGTCCGGCGAATAGGTGTTGCCGAGCGAAAGCATCGGAAACCGGTGTTTCACGCTTCGGAACTCCGCGGTGATGTCGCTTCCGACGCGTACCGAAGGTGAGTTGGGATCGGCCATTTCGGGATGCGCGCGCTCCAGATCCTGCAGTTCGCGCATCATGGCGTCGAATTCGAAGTCGGAGATTTCGGGGGCGTTTTCGACGTAATATCTGAAGTTATGGTACTCAAGCTGCCGCCGCAGCTCTTCGATTCTCTCGCGTATCATAATATAAGTATAACGTGCGTAAAGGTACGTATTTTGTTCGTAACTACCTGCAAATTCAAAAAAAATGCAAAAAAAAATTGAGTATGTGGCGCGATATGTAAATTTTGCTTATAATTGCAGAAAATTTCCAAACATTATTATGGCTAAACAGAATACGACGAAGAAACATATCGTAACGAGCTTCCATAATCTGGCCCCCGAACTGCAGGAGGCCGTCAAGCAGAAATACCCGCTGGGGTTCACCGAAGCGATGATGCGCGTGGACAAGCCCAACGGAGATTTTTTCTATGCCGTACCGTTCGATACGGACGAAATCGCCTACATGGTTAAGATCGACGTCAAGATCGACGACAATGCGCAGGAGGACGACGACAAGGACTACTACGACGACGAGATCAAGGGTGCCGACGAGATTCAGGACGACGGCAATTCCGACGGCGGCGACGACTCCGACGACGACGTAAACATCTGAGGCCTATGACCCGCTTCGTTCCTCTCCTCGCGTTTGCGCTTCTTGCGGCCTGCGGCCTTGCGGACGACGAACGCGACGACAAGAACAAGCGCGTATACATCACTTTTGCAGATCCCGCATTCGAGGCTTATTGCCTTGAGCATTTCGACATCGACCACGACGGACGCATTTCGCGCTACGAAGCGCAGCGCGTCCTGAAAATGGACTGCCCTGACCGCGGCATCGCGCATATGTGGGAGATCGGCGAATTCTCGCGGCTCGAACGGCTCGACTGCAGCGGCAACGATCTCACGCAGCTCGATTTGCGCAAGTGTACGCTGTTGCAGACGCTCGATTGCAGCCGTAACTGCATCGCTTCGCTCGATCTGGACGGCCTGCGCGCTCTTCTGGAGCTGAACTGCGCGGACAATGCGCTCACGCAGCTGGACCTCAAATCCGCCGGAGCGCTCCGCCTGCTCGACTGCAGCGGCAACCGGCTCGTGACGCTCGACCTGCGGCCCTGCTCGGACCGGCTTAAGGCCGACGCGGGCGGCAATCCTCCGCTCACGACCGTCTACTGCCGCGCATCGCAGAGCGTCAGCGCCGACGGACATACCGAAATAATCGTCCGCTGATTCCGTATCGTCTTTTTGGCCGATCCGCTCCCGTCCGATCCGCTCCCGTCCGATCCACTCCCGTCCGATCCACTCCCGTCCGATCCACTCCCGTCCGCTCTGCTCCCGGTTTCTGCTCCCGGTCTTCGCTCCCGTCCGGTTTCTCCGGGGCGGGATTGTCGTTTTTTTCGCCTGCGACATGATTCAGTCCGGTGTTTTGCGAATCTTCCGAATGGCGGTGCGAGGAGTCTGCAGTCTGTCTGCTTTGCCTGTCTGCTTCGTCTCTCTGCTTGTTCGTCCTGTTCTGTCTGTTCTGTCTGCTCTGTCTGCTCTGTCTGCTCTGTCCTGTTCTGTCCTGCTCTGTCCGCTCGTCCATCCGCCCGTTTGTCCATTCGTTCGGCTGTTTCGCCTCCTGTCCATCTGTTCCATCTGTTCCATCTGTTCTGTCCGCTCGTCCAACCGTCCGTTTGTCCGTTTGTCTATTCGTTCGGCTGTTCCGTCTCCTGTTCATCTGTTCTGTCTGCTCGTCCATCCGCCTGCTTTGTCTCTCCGTCTCTCCGCTCATTCGTCCCCGTCCGCTCTGTCCGCTTTGTCCGTCTGCCCCGTCCGTCTATCTGCCCGTCCCGCTCCGGAGCCGCCGAATTTTATTCCGCCGATTTCGCCAAGTGCTTTGTTTTTTCTCTGCGGGATGATTTTCCCGTGCCCGATTTCTGATACATTGTTGAAAAGTCGCCGCGGCGAATTGGGTATTTCGGATAATAATTCGTACCTTTGGATGCAAAAAATGTCTTTTGCACACAAAAATACAACCGGATACAATGAAAAAAGTTGACGTTATCCTCGGCCTGCAATGGGGTGACGAGGGCAAGGGAAAAGTCGTGGATGTGCTGACGCCTGCCTACGAGGTCGTCGCCCGTTTTCAGGGCGGTCCCAATGCCGGTCACACGTTGGAGTTCAACGGCGAGAAATACGTACTCCGCTCGATTCCTTCGGGCATATTTCAGGGCGGAAAAACCAACATCATCGGCAACGGCGTTGTCATTGACGCCGTCCTCTTCCGCGAGGAGGCCGAGGCGCTCGCAGCCAGCGGCCACGACCTGACCAAACAACTCTGCATTTCGAAGAAAGCCCACCTGATCCTGCCGACGCACCGCATTCTCGATGCGGCTTACGAAGCGGCCAAGGGCAGCGCCAAGATCGGCACCACGGGCAAAGGCATCGGTCCGACCTATACCGACAAGGTGAGCCGCAACGGCATGCGCGTCGGCGACGTGCTGAGCGCCGATTTCCGGCAGATTTATGCACGGGCCAAGGCGCGCCACGAGAGCATTCTGCGCGGTCTGGGTTATGAATATGATATTGCGGAACTGGAACGGAAGTGGTTCGAGGCCGTCGAATACCTCAAGCGTTTCAACATCATCGACAGCGAATATTTCGTCAACGGGTGTCTGGCTCAGGACAAGAGCATTCTGGCCGAAGGCGCTCAGGGCACGCTGCTCGACGTGGACTTCGGATCGTATCCGTTCGTCACCTCCTCGAATACCGTCTGCGCCGGCGCCTGCGTCGGTCTGGGCATCGCCCCGAACCGTATCGGCGAGGTCTACGGCATCTTCAAGGCCTACTGCACGCGCGTCGGCAGCGGCCCGTTCCCTACGGAGCTGTTCGACGAAACGGGCGCCCGGATGCGCAGTATCGGCCATGAATACGGCGCCGTTACGGGCCGTGAACGCCGCTGCGGCTGGCTCGACCTTGTCGCGCTGAAATATTCGATCATGATCAACGGCGTGACACAGCTCATCATGATGAAGTCCGACGTCATGAACGATTTCGAGACCGTCAAGGTCGCCACCGAATACGAGGTCGGCGGCGAGCGCACCGCGCATTTCCCCTACGAGATCGGCGACGACCTGAAACCCGTCTACCGCGAGTTCGAAGGCTGGAAGTGCGACCTGCGCGACTGCAGGAGCTACGACGACTTCCCGGCCGCATTCAAGACGTACGTCGAATTCATCGAGCGCGAGACGGGCGTTCCCGTGAAGATCATCTCCGTCGGTCCCGACCGCGGCGAAACGATCGTCCGGTAGGGGAGCCTTTGGGCCGCCGCATGTCGCATGCCGCGTATGCCGCGCCGAATGTATCCTGCATGCCGTATTGCGGCCGGAGATGCGGCCCCGTGCGCGGAGTTTTCCGCCTGCCGCGGCGTCCGAAACAACGAAACCGATTTAATTTTGTAACTATAACCTTATGAAAAAAGCACTTAAAATTGTCGTATTGGCCAAGCAGGTGCCCGATACCCGCAATGTGGGTAAGGATGCGATGACCCCCGAAGGGACGGTCAACCGCGCGGCGCTGCCGGCCATCTTCAATCCGGAGGACCTCAATGCGCTCGAAATGGCGCTCGCGCTGAAAGACCGCACCGAAGGCTCCACGGTTCATATCCTTACGATGGGTCCGCAGCGCGCCGCCGACATTATCCGCGACGCCATGTTCCGCGGGGCCGACGGCGGCTATCTGCTTACGGGCCGCGAGTTCGCCGGTTCGGACACCCTCGCCACGTCGTACGCGCTCTCTTGCGCGCTGAAAATGATCGCTCCCGACATCATCTTCGCGGGCCGTCAGGCCATCGACGGCGATACGGCGCAGGTCGGACCTCAGGTGGCCGAGAAGCTGGGCCTGCCGCAGGTGACCTATGCCGAGGAGATTACCGAAATCAAAGCGGATTCGCTGGTCATCAAACGCCGCCTGAACTGCGGCATGGAGACGGTCGAGACGCCCGTTCCTGTGGTCGTTACGGTCAACGCGTCGGCTCCCGAATGCCGTCCGCGCAACGCCAAGCGCGTGATGACCTGCAAATTCGCCCTCGCCAAATCGGAGATCGCCGCAGCTCCCGACTCGCCGGCCGCCAAGCGCGCCGCCGCCAAGGAGTACCTGCAGATCGTCGAGTGGGCCGCCGCCGACGTCAATCCCGATCCGCAGCAGCTGGGCCTTGCGGGTTCGCCCACCAAGGTCAAGAAGATCGAGAACGTGGTGTTTCAGGCCAAGGAGGCCAAGAAACTCACGTCTTCCGACGAGGATATCAATTCACTGATGGTCGAACTTATCGCGAGCCACACGCTCGGTTAAATCCGCAGAAGTAATCCATGAACAATATATTCGTATATATCGAGAACGAGGGCGGCAAGGTCGCCGACGTGTGTCTCGAACTGCTGACCAAAGGCCGCGAACTGGCCACGACGCTGGGTGTGAAGCTCGAAGCCGTAGTGCTGGGCGAGCATCTTGCAGGTATCGAGACCGAACTGGCCAAATACGGCGCCGACACCGTCTGGGTCGCCGACGACAAGATCTTCGCACCTTTCCGCACGCTGCCCCATACGGCCGTCATGTGCGGCCTGATCGAACAGGAGAAACCCCAGATCGCGCTGTTCGGCGCGACCTGCAACGGCCGCGACTTCGCCCCGCGCGTATCGTCGGCCCTCTACAGCGGTCTTACGGCCGACTGCACGCAGCTGGTGATCGGCGACCACAAGGACGCCAAGACCGGCAAGGAGTATAAGGACCTGCTTTACCAGATCCGTCCCGCTTTCGGCGGCAACATCATCGCCACGATCGTCAATCCCGACAACCGTCCCCAGATGGCTACCGTCCGCGAAGGCGTCATGCGCCGCGAGTACGCCGCCGTGCCGGGCGCCGGCGAGGTGAAGAAGATCGACTGGCAGAAGTTCGTGAAGGACACCGATCTGGCGGTGCGGATCCTCGACCGCGAGATTTCGGAGAGCAAGATCGACATCAAGGGCGCGAGCGTCATCGTCGCCGGCGGTTACGGCATGGGTTCGAAGGAGAACTTCGATCTGGTGTTCGAGCTTGCCGACGTGCTGGGCGCCGAGGTGGGCGCCAGCCGCGCCGCCGTGGACGCCGGCTTTGCCGACCATGCCCGTCAGGTGGGCCAGACCGGCGTTACGGTCCGTCCCAAACTTTACATCGCCTGCGGTATTTCGGGTCAGATCCAGCATACGGCGGGTATGGACGGTTCGGCCATGATCATCTCGATCAACACCGATCCCGAAGCCCCGATCAACAAGATCGCCGACTACGCCATCACGGGCGACGTCAATGAGATAATCCCCAAGATGATTAAGTACTACAAACAAAATTCGAAGTAATGGCAAATTTCTTTTCAGATAACAAAGATTTGCAGTTCCACCTTGGGCATCCGATGATGCGCAAGATCGTGGAGCTGAAAGAGCGCGGTTTCGCCGAAAAGGACCTCTACGATTTCGCGCCGCAGGATTTCGAAGACGCTATGGACTCCTACCGCCGCGTGCTGGAGATCGCGGGCGAGGTCTGCGGCGAGGTCATTGCTCCGAATGCCGAGGGCGTGGACCACGAAGGCCCCCGCGTGGTGAACGACCATGTGGAGTACGCTTCGGGTACGGTCCGGAACATGAAGGCGATCGTCGATGCGGGCCTGAGCGGCATGACGCTTCCGCGCAAGTACGACGGTCTTAACTTCCCGCTGGTCTGCTTCGTGATGGCCAACGAAATGGTGTCGCGCGCCGACGCCGGCTTCGAGAACATCTGGGGCCTTCAGGACTGCGCCGAGACGCTCAACGAGTTCGCTTCGGAGGAGATCAAGGCCAAATTCCTGCCGTGGGTTTCCGCGGGCGCTACCTGCGCCATGGACCTCACCGAGCCGGACGCCGGATCGGATCTGGGTGCCGTGATGCTCAAGGCCACGTGGTCCGAGGAGAAGCAGACGTGGCTGCTCAACGGCGTGAAGCGTTTCATCACCAACGGCGACGGCGACGTTTCGCTGGTGCTGGCCCGCACCGAAGAGGGCACGACCGACGCCCGCGGTCTGTCGATGCTGGTCTACGACAAGCGCGACGGCGGCGTCAAGGTGCGCCGTATCGAGAACAAGATGGGTATCAAGGGATCGCCGACGTGCGAGCTGGTCTTCACCAATGCTCCGGCGCAACTGGTCGGCGACCGCAAGATGGGCCTTATCAAATACGTGATGTCGCTGATGAACGCCGCCCGTCTGGGCATCGGCGCCCAGTCGGTGGGTCTCTGCGAGGCCGCCTACCGCGAAGCCCTCAAATATGCCCACGAGCGCGAGCAGTTCGGCAAGCCGATCATCCGCTTCGCCGCCGTTTCGGAGATGCTCTCCAACATGAAAGCCAAATTGCAGGGCGTCCGCGCGCTGTTGTACGAAACCACGCGCTTCGTCGAGGTTTACAAGCAGTACGGCCATATCGCGCACGAACGTTCGCTCGAAGGCGAGGAGCGTCAGGAGATGAAGTTCTACAACCGCCTTGCCGACGGCTTCACGCCGCTTGTCAAGCTCTTCTCGTCGGAGTACGCCAATCAGCAGGCCTACGACGCCATCCAGATCCACGGCGGTTCGGGCTTCATGAAGGATTACCCCTGCGAGCGTCTCTACCGCGACGCGCGCATCATGAATATCTATGAAGGCACTTCGCAGCTGCAGGTCGTTGCGGCCATCAACTCCGTGACCAAAGGCACCTTCATGGAGCAGATCGAGCGTTACGCTGCCGCCGAATACAGCCAGCCCATGCAGCCCGTCGTTGCGAAGCTGAAGGAGCTGACCGCGAAATTCTCGGAGATGATCGCCCGCGTCGAAGCGGGGGACAAGGAGCTTTGCGGCTTCAAGGATTTCCACGCCCGCCGTCTTGTCGAGACCGCCGGACATATCATCATCACCTACCTGCTGGCGCGTCAGGCCGGCGAGTCGGAGGAGTATGTCAATTCGGCGAAGGTCTTCTGCAAGCTGGCCGAAGGCAAGATTTCGGAGGCATACACCTACGTCATGAACTCTACCTTGGAGGACGTCGAGCTGTTCAAGGCCGTTATCGAAGAGACGGAGTAATCTGCCCGATAGGCACTGTAAAAGAAGGTTCCGCCTTATTGGCGGAACCCTTTTTTATTTGTGGTATTCTGTTATTCGATCGGATAAAATGATCTTGCAGTCGGAAAGCAAGACCTATTTTGAAAGGTTATTCCCACGGATTTGCGGTCAGTTTGATTCCCCGGAAAAATTCTTCCATTGAAACGCCGTAATAGCTGCATAAAATGGCTACTGAGTAGACCGACAGCATTCGTTTGCCCGATTCCACCCGGCCTATATTGATTCCGGTATCCATCGTAACACGCATCTGAGATAATTTTCTCTTCTTGCGTAATGCTTTCAATCGCTCGGCAAGGTCGTTTAGGAACTGATTATCTTTTCTCGGCAAACTCATTTCATACAAAAAAATTGCTTTTCTCGAAAAATATCGACTACCGATCGGTATTTATTGGGGAATTGTTTATATATTTGTATCGGTAAACAGAAACTCCGAATACAGAAATTATGCTAACTTTGCGAAACGATACGGCTCCGCCGTAACGACATATTATAAGGTTAAGACAACCTTTACGCCGTTGACGAACTTCCGACTGTTTATATAACAGGTTTATGCATGGTGTAAACATTGTCTGAAACCCTTGTCATGTCCCGGCCTTGCGCCGGGACGGGCTTGGGCGTAAGGACAACTGCCATGCAAGGCTCGGAAGGCCGGTCAACGGGAGTTGCACCTGCGCCCTTGCTTTTTTTTGCGCAGGCCGATATTACCGGGTACGGTTCGGGCAAAGAATTCTTCTATTCTGTGAAATGCGTCACTTGTCAGCCCTGCCGTACCCGTTTGTTTTTTGGGGATCAGGTCTCCACCGCACTATAGGGCGGATGATGCGCCGAAGGCGGCTTGGGCGTCTCCGGTTCGTTTGTCGCCGGGGTGCGTTATCAATTCTGACGGACGGCGTATTCCCGTCCGATAGAAAAGGGGCTGCACTCCGAAGTGCAGCCCCTTTCGCCGTACATTACCGCTCGGCCTATGCCTTTGCGGGTTCCTTTTCGGCCATCACGCAGCGCGTCGTGCCGAAGATGTTGAGGTTGAGATGTCCGGCGACATAGGCCAGCGCCTTCTGCGCCTTGACCGAGTTGCCGGCTTCGTCCAGCGGGGGAGCGAACGCCGCAACGCCCATCACGCCCGGAACTACGCCCATGATGCCGCCGCCGACGCCCGTCTTGGCCGGCAGGCCCGTCGTGAAGAGCCAGTCGCCCGTGTGCTCGTAGAAGCCCACCGTCGCCATCAGCGATGCGATCTTCGGCGCCAGTTCCGGTTTGAATACCGGCTGCTTGGTCACGGGATTCACGCCGCCGTTGGCGATCGTCGCGGCCATCGTTGCGAGCTGCTTGGCCGTCACGCCGATCGAACACTGGCGCGTGTAGATGTCCAGCGACATGTCGGGATCGTCGTAAATCCGGTTGTAATTCTTCAGCAGCCATGCGATCGACTTGTTGTTGAAGTTGGTCGCCGTCTCCGATTTGTACAACTCGTCGATCACTTCGACCTGCGATCCGGCCAGCCCTTCGATAAAACCGACGATCGACTTCCATTTGCCGTCGCTGTCGCCGACGGGTTTCACCATCGAGCAGGCGCTGATCGCACCGGCGTTCACCAGCGGCGTCGAGGGGTGGTCGTTCTCCAGCAGGATCGCCATGATCGAGTTGAAAGGCAGTCCCGTCGCGTCGGCGCCGATCTTGTCGAGCATCTCCTGCGCGCTGTACTGGTTCATGGCGAGTATCGCCGTCGGCACCTTCGATACCGACTCGATGCCGAATTTGTAATCGGTGTCTCCCACGGCGATCACTTCGCCGTCGGGCAGGCAGGCCGCGATGCCGAAGAGGTTCGACGGCACGTTGGCCAGATAGGGGATATAGTCGGCGTTCTTGCCGCCCGTTTCGTTCTTGCAACGCTCGTATGCCTGCTGTACGGCCTCGCGGACCGTAGCGTTGTCTATTTTTTGAATCATTGTCCGATCTGTTTATCGATTTATTTGTTGTGAAGTTCCGTCTCCGAAGGTTTCGCCGTCGGTTCGGGAGTGTTCGTATGCACCGGAGCCGCTGCGACGGGCTGCGTTTCCCAATGGAACGGCGCGAATTCGGCAGCTGCCTGCGGGTCTTTCCACGAGGGTTTGCGCAGTGCATAGATGACGAACGGCGCGCCTACGACCACCACGCAGCCGATAATCAGCACCGAGAACCATACGGTGTTGCTTCCGGTTGAGATCTGGCTGGGCGGCACGAAGCTCAGTACGAACGCCAGCAGGGCGCCGCAGAAACCCAGACAGCCGAGGAACCACATCAGCCCGTTGCCCTTGCCCAGACGGAACGGACGGTCGGTGTTCTTCATCTTGTATCGCAGGACGATGGCGGCCGAGAACATGAGCATATACATGATCAGGTACAGCAGCACGGTGAGCTGCGACAGAATCTGGTAGAACGACTGCACCGAAGGCATCACCACGAACAGCAGCGCCAGCAGCGTTACGACGCATCCCTGAATCAGCAGGATGTTTTTCTGCACGCCGTTTTTGTTGGTCTTCTGGAAGAACGGAGGCAGATAGCCCGCCTTGCCCACGGCGAAAATACCCTTCGAAGGACCTGCAACCCATGTCAGCACGCCCGCCAGCACGCCGAACATCAGAGCGATGGCGATAATGGGGCCTGCCCACGACATATGCAGGTAGTGGAAGTAGTTGTCGAAGCCCACCAGCAGCGACTGCGTCAGGCTGATGTCCTTTGCGGGAATGATGAAGCCCAGCGAGAAGGTGCCCAGCACGAAGATGCAGACCGTGACCAGCGAACCGATGATGATTGCCTTGGGGTAGTTCTTCGACGGGTTCTTTACGTCCATGACGTGTATGCCCATCATCTCCATACCCGCATAGAAAAGGAAGATGCTGCTGGCCAGCACGAGGTTGTCGAACTTCGAGAGGTCGGGGAAGAATCCCTGCGACATGTCCATGTGGTTGTGGCCGCCGGTCGAAATGTAGATGATGCCCAGCAGGATCAGCAGACCCGCGGGAATGATCGTGCCGATCATGCCGCCCCATTTGCTGATTTTACCTACCCATCCGAGTCCCTTGAGCGCGATGAACGTGGCGATCCAGTAGATTGCCAGCACCATGCAGAGCGTGAAGACCTTGTTCGAGGCCAGCGCCGCGTCGTGCACGTCGTTCATGCCGATAAAGGCGATCGACACGGCGCCGAACGTCAGTACGGTGGGGTACCAGATGGTCGATTCGATCCATTGCAGCCAGATGGCAAGGAATCCGGTGCGTGCGCCGTAAGCTTCGCCGACCCATCGGAAAACGCCGCCCTGCTTTGTCGAGAACATCGCGGCCAGCTCCGCGGCGACCATGGCCGTGGGAATGAGGAACACGATGGCGGCAAACAGATAGTAGAATGCCGACGAAAGTCCGTAGACGGCCTCTGCGGGCAGGCCGCGCAGACTCACTACGGCAGTCACGTTCATAATTGCGAGTGTCATCACACTCAATTTGAACCCGGTACTTGTGGTAGTTTTCTTTACATCCATAATTCAATGAAATTGAGAATTGATTTTAACGGATGAAAACGTTGCAACTACCGTGCAAATCCGTCGTATGAACCTCTTTCGCCGGGAGGATGGTAGGATTGTAGCCGAAAAAAACTATATTTGCACATAAAACACTCCTTTTATGTACCGTATTGTTCTTATTTTGCTGGCGGCCCTCTGCGCCGTTTCGTGCGGCGGCCGCCGTTCGTCGCAGCAGCAGACCTCCGCTGCGCCCCAGATGCGGGTTTTCCTTCCGGCCATCGCGCCTTCGAGTCTCTCCGACGACGCGAAGCGCGACTACCTGCGCTGGCATTACTGGGACCGCTTCGACTTCGCCGACACCCTTTTTATTCGCGAGGTCGATACGGTGCAGATGGTCGAGGCCTATGTCCGCTGGATTGCGCTTATCTCCGACCGTCCGACCGACGGCGCGCCGATGGATTCGCTCATGCGCCGCGCTTCGGCTTCGCGTCCCATGCTCGACTACTTCACGATGCTGGCCGAGCAGGTTATCCACGACCCCAATTCGCCGCTGCGCAACGACGAATTCTATATTCCCGTTCTTCGGGCCGTGCTGGCGAGTCCCTATTACGACGAGTACGAGCGTATCGGCCCCTCCTACGATCTCAATATGGCGATGCAGAACCGCATCGGCGAGCGCGCCAACGATTTCCGCTATACGCTCGCTTCGGGCGCCACCGGGACGCTCTACGGCGTGAAGGCCGAGTACGTCTTGCTGTTCATCAACAATCCCGGCTGCCCGATGTGCAAACAGCTGCGCGAGCAGATCGGCGGTTCGCCGATGCTCTCCGAGATGATCGAGCGGGGCCGGCTGAAGGTCGTCGCGCTTTATCCCGACGAGGATCTCGCCGAGTGGCGCGAATACCGCGGCCATATTCCGCCGAGCTGGATCAACGGCTACGATGCGGGCTGCGTCGTGCGCGAGAAGAGTCTCTACAACCTCCATGCGATTCCGGCGCTCTATCTGCTCGACCGCGACAAGCGCGTGCTGGTGAAGGATTCCACCGACGTGCCTTATATCGAGGAGGTTATCGACCGCCGGGGCTGACTATAAGCAGGGCTTATCGTTCTATAAAAAAAGACAATCGTTTTTATATGCGAATTTCGCCCCTAATCGTTACCTTTGCACCACACAAACAGAATATAAACAATAAACATTACTGCGATTATGGCAAAGAAATGGCGTTGTACCGTATGCGGTTACATCCACGAAGGTCCTGAGGCACCTGAGCAGTGCCCGATGTGTAAGGTAGGCAAAGAGAAATTCGTCGAAGTCGTCGAAAAGGAGGGTGACCTCGAATTCGTGACCGAGCACGTTATCGGCGACGGCAAGGGCGCCAGCAAGGAACTCTGGGAGGGCTTGCAGAACCACTTCATGGGCGAATGCACCGAAGTGGGCATGTATCTGGCCATGAGCCGTCAGGCCGACCGCGAGGGTTATCCCGAAATCGCCGAGGCTTACAAGCGTTACGCATGGGAAGAGGCCGAGCACGCTTCGAAGTTCGCTGAGCTGATCGGCGAGGTGGTATGGGACACCAAGACCAACCTCGAAAAGCGCATGAACGCCGAGTGCGGCGCGTGCGAAGACAAGATGCGTCTGGCCCGCATGGCCAAGGAGCAGAACCTCGACGCCGTACACGATACCGTGCACGAAATGGCCAAGGACGAAGCGCGCCACGGCAAGGGCTTCGAAGGTCTCTACAAGCGTTACTTCGGTAAATAACGGCTGATTCAATCGGAGTTTCCACATATTTGCGAGGGTGAACGGTTTGCGTCTGAAACGCCGTTCACCCTTTTTTATCTCCCTGCCGTACTGTTTGCCGGTGTCCTCTTTTTCTTTGTTTTTCTGTTTCTCAGCTTCCCGGTGTCCTCTTTCGAACTTTACCTGCGTGTCCGGGGTAGCTGTACGAAAGTATATGTCCACGCGGACTTGCATCTGTAAGGTTGCCGTCCAGTCACGAAAAAACGCCGGTGCAAGGGATTGCACCGGCGTTTTTTTCCTACCTTATCTGGATCTTCTGAGGAACGAAAGGAACGAAAACTTGTCGGATAACCAGTCATACCCCTCCTTGATCCGGGAAGCGACCTCGTAGACCGTTTCGATCCGGTCCCGGACGTAGTTCAGGGCCGAACGCACGGCCAGCAGATAGACCACGGCTGCGATTACGGCGAAGAAACCTCCGGTAATGAGTGCTGCGACTGCGACGGACCCGGTCAGCGACGCGAGCCACATGACGAACGCATCGATGAAGAGGATGATCGCAATGGCAGCCGTCACACCGAAAAAGATCAGCGATGTGACGATGTTTCCGGTTGGTGACGGGCTATCTTTCATGGGGCGGTCCCGTTTATTCGTCCTTGTCGCAATCGCAGTCAAGACCGTTGCAGTCGCAATGAATTTTGTCAATTTCATTTTTCAGCTTGCGGGTGCCTTTTTTAGCCATATCGCGGATGTCCTCACGGAATTCGGGTCCCGATTTGGGGGTTACGAGCATGGCGACGACGGCTCCTACCAGAGCGCCGCCCAGAAAGGAAGCGAGACAATTTGCAGAATGTTTCATATTCGTATAAAGTTTTAAATTCAGCAGGAAATCTTGCAAAGTCCGGGCCAAAACGCTACCTTTGGATATATGACCGAAGACCGCCTTACCACCGTCGCTTTTACCGGCCACCGCACTTACGGGGGCCAAGCCGCTGCGGCTCTGCGCGCGACGGTGGGGGAGTTGTACGCCCGCGGCTTCCGGACCTTCCTCTGCGGCATGGCCATGGGCTTCGACCTCGCCGCCGCCGAAGCGGTCCTCGCGTGCCGCGATTCCGAAACAGGATCGGCTTTTTCTCCTGCCACGGTTCCCGCCTCGGCCCTTTCTTCTGCCGCGACTTCTGCTGCAGTCGTTTCCTCTGCTCCGGATTTCGTATCCTCTTTTGCTCCTGCCTCGGTTCCCGCATCGGCCCTTTCTTCTGCCGCGACTTCTGCTGCGGCCTTTTCCTCCGCTCCGGATTCCGTATCCTCTTTTTCTCCTGCCTCGGTTCCCGTCTCGGCCCTTTCTTCTGCCGCGACTTCTGCTGCGGCCTTTTCCTCTGCTCCGGATTCCGTATCCTCGTTTTCTCCCGCCGCGTTTCCCACATCGACTCTTGCTCCCGCCGCATCTTCCGCATCTGCTTTTCCTTCTGCCATGGTTTCTGCATCGGCCTTTTCTCCCGCCTCGGCTCCGGACCCGCATTTTCCGCACACGCCGATGCCCGGTCTGCGGCTGGTCGCCGTAATCCCTTTCCGGGGACAGGAGAGCCGCTTCCCGGCCGCCGACCGCGAACGCTTCCGGCGTGTGCTGGCTGCCGCCGATCATAGCGTGACACTCTCCCCGTCCTATCATGCAGGGTGTTATGCCGTGCGTAACAATTACCTTGTCGAGCACGCCGCACTGCTGGTCGCGTGGTACGACGGTTCCCCCGGCGGCACACACTACACCGTTCGCCGCGCTTTGGGCCGGGGACTCGAATTCATCAATCTCCATGCGCATCCCGCCGCACTCCGGCAGGCCGAACCGACGCTGTTCTGACACTCTCCCGACTCGGAAGCCACGCACTGTACGGCGCTGTTCCGGCCCGTACTTTCTGCTGTCACCGTTCGACTTTTCTGCCCTCGCTGTCCGGCCTTTTGCTGTTGTCTTCTTCCTTTCTGCTGCCGTAGCCCTCCCCGGCCTTTCCTTTCATCGTCGCTCGGTCTTTCTGCAGTTGCCGCCCGTACTCTCGCCGTCGGCATACGCTTTCCCGATGGTCTTTCCCGCATTGCCTTCCGCTTCCTCTAATAAAAAAGGACGGCATGCAAGTGCCGTCCTTATCCGTTTTCGCAGTATCCGCGTCGTTATTCCAGCTCGATGCCTTTCAGCAGGCTTTCGATCCGCAGGCGGGTCTCCCGCTTGCCGTAATCCTTTTTCTCGTACCTGAATGTCGCCGTAACGAGCGATCCTTCGTAAAGCATGTCGTAAACGGCATAAACCAACTCCGGATTCTCCGTTATGTATCCTTCGCTGCACAACATTTCGCGGCCGCCGATTTCGGTGCGCTGCGTCGGCGCGATGAATCCGCCCGTGTAGAAAGCCGAATCGCGTTGTGCGCAGTGGTCCGAAATCTCATCGACGGACGTGATCTCCTCCGGAATCATATCCACGACCTTGCCCAGACTGTAACCTATCCGGTCGTTGTAGGTGTCGAAACCGTAGTAGGCGTAGGTTTCGTCCGTTTCGGGCTGCACGGTTTCTTCGAGCAGGGTGTATCCGGCGGGAATCTTCGCCTTGATCCCCTGCGCACCCGTGTAGATTTGTTCGGTATCCACCACCTGCATCTCTTCGCCGCCGGCCAGCCGCACCGACAACTGTCCCAGATAGAGCAATGCTGCGAGCGAACATGCCGCCAGCGCCGCCGTGCGCCAGAATGCCGTGAAACGTCCCTCCTGATGCTGGATTTTCAGGATGACGACGAGACCTTTGATCGCCTGAATCGCGCCCCAGATAATGGCGCCCGTTGCGACTACGTACCGGCCCCCGGCTGTTGCGAAATAGTAGGATAAGAAACTGAAAGCCAGTCCGCCGCCGCACCAGAGCGCTCCCGCGAGCAGGTTTTTCTTTGCTTCGGCCATCTTCTGCGGACGGTTGCCGTCCGCAGAGTTTTCCGCCGTAACCTGTGCGGCAGCCTCTTCCGGCATCGGTTCGAACACATCGTTTTTGTTTTCCGGTGTTTCCATGAATAAAGGTATTTTTAAGGGTTAGGGATCTAATGCGGCAAAGATACGGGTATTTTTCCTTTTCCGCCTGAAAAAGTTGGAAAATCACCGCCCTCAACCGTCCCGGCTCTTCCGCCGTCGCCGCTCGGTTTTCCTGTCGTCTCCGTCCCTCCTTTTGTCGTTGCCGTCTTCCTCCATTCCTCCTTCTTTGGCTTCTCTGCCGTCGCCGGCGGGTCTTGCTGTCATCGCCGTCCGTCCTTTTGTCGTTGCCGTCTTCTTCCGTTCCTCCTTCTTTGGCTTTTCTTCCGTCGCCGCTCGGTTTTTCTTCCGTCGCCGCTCGGTTTTTCTTCCGTCGCCGTCCCGGCCCTTCTTCCGTCGCCGGCGGGTCTTTCCGCCGCCGCCCGCTCTTTCCCGGCCTGTATGAAAAATTCCCGGAAGCCGCAGCTTCCGGGAATTTGCTGAAATCCTGTTTCGGAAAGGATTATTTCCAGTTGAGGATCTTGTGGAAATCGTACTCCTCCGGATTGGGGACATACTGCTTGGCAGCCTCGTAATCCGCAGGCGTGATGGCGTTGAGGATGGTCTCCACCACCGACGAGAACTTGTCCGACTTGATGTCCACCAGACGGGGCGGAATCTTGCCCGTCGTGGGATCCTGCAGGTCCTTGAGGTAGAGCGGACTTACATTGCCTTCCGAATCCACGTAAACCATGCAGCCGGTCTTGCCTTCGGCGAAGAGCTTGTGCACGCCGATACCCAGCTCCGAGCAGTACGTCAGGTCGTATGCGATCGGGGTCTGGCAGCGGATCTCGTAACCCAGCTCCACGGGGCGGCTCTTGACCTTGATGCCCAGCTCCTTCACCTTCTTCTCGATCATCTCGTTGAAGATGTGCGCCTTCGATACCTTGCCCAGTTCGGGGTGTCCGTGCTCGTCATAGGTGAAGTGGATGCCGCTCTTGCGGATCTCCTCGTCGCTCAGCGCGTGGAATACGCCTTCCGAGATAACGGCTGCTCCGTAGTCCATGCCCATGATCTTGCGCTTGATGATCGACGAAATCACGAGGTTCACGATCTTCTCGACGGTGATTTCCGTCTTGTCGAACATTTCGGGAATGACGATCATCGGGTAGTGGCAAGCCTCGCCGATGCCGAATGCCAAGTGGCCGGCGCTGCGGCCCATGGCAGCCAGTACGAACCAGTTGCCGCTCGTGCGGGCGTCAACATAGACGGCACGTGCGATAACGGCGCCCTTGTCCTTGGCCGACTCGTAACCGAACGTCGGCGTGCCTTTCGGCAGGGGCAGGTCGTTGTCGATGGTCTTCGGGACGTGGATGTTGGCGATGGGGTATTTCTTGGCCTCCAAGAACTTGGCGATGCGGTTCGCGGTCGAAGCCGTGTCGTCGCCGCCGACCGTCACGAGCAGTTTGATGTTGTTGTCGGTGAAGAACTTGAGGTTGAAGTTGTTTTCGAAATCCGAATCCTTGGGTTTGAAACGGCTCATCTGCAGGAACGAACCTCCCTGATTGAAGATACCGTCGGCCATGGGGTAGTCGATGTCCACGGTTCGGGGCGAGGGGTTGAACAGTCCCGTGTAGCCTTCGTGCAGGCCGATTACGCGGTAACCTTTGCGGAGGAAGGTCTTTGCGACGCTGCCCACGACGGTATTCATACCGGGTGCGGGTCCGCCGCCAGTCAGAATTGCGATTGCTTCTTTCATGGTTGTGTTTGGGTTTTTATGTTTGAACCTGAATTAACCTAAAATTGACGCCCAAAAGTACGATTATTTTTTCAAACGGGCAAAAAAAAGCCGTTTCGATTGACCGATGCGGGCCGTGTAATGTCTTTACGGAATAAATAGGAGCATCCTGCGATTTGCAAATCGATATTTTTTATCTATATTGCATAACCATATTGCGTCTAACTCTCACATCTAAAACCTGTTGTTTATGAAAAACCATTTACTGCCATTGTGCGTGACGCTCTTTCTGATTTTGGCCGGGGGAATGACTGCCGGCTGCGATAAGCTGGATGATAAATACAAGTCGGAAAAAACGATCACGCTCACCATCGCTTCCGTCAAGCCCGCTGCTGCCGACGACGACTATGATTGGTTGCAGGGGCTGCCTGTCTATATTTACAAAGAGGAGAGTCCGGACTGGCGGTTGTGGTATTCGCATGATCCGATCCGGGGCTTCGATGAAATCTATGAGGAGGGATATGAATACGTAGTCAAAGTCCGGAGACTGACACTGGCCGATCCTCCTCAGGACGCAGGCGCATATGTATACGAATTGAAAAAGGTCGTTTCAAAGACGCAAAAGGATTCCGAAGGTGTTCCCGAATCCTATCTTCGGTGAGGAGAGGAACGAAAAACGGTGTTCGGATCGTGTCCGAACACCGTTGAATACATAAAATTCAGTACTGATGAATATGCTGAGTTTCTGTTGCTCTTATTCCCTGAATTTAGAGAACGCCGTGGGGCTTACTCAATTACCGTAACGTTCACAGCCTGCTCGCCTTTGGCACCGCTGCCGACTTCGAATTCGACTGCCTGACCTTCGTTGAGCGACTTGAATCCGTCCGTTACGATACCGGAGAAGTGAACGAAAATCTCTTTGCCGTTCTCTCCCGTAATGAATCCGTAGCCTTTTTTGCTATCGAACCATTTTACCTTACCTGTCATAAAAATTGAAAATTAAATAGTTTGTACAGGGCAAAGTAAAGTAAAAATCACTGGCTTTCAAAACTTTTTGGCATGTTTTTTTCAGGTTCGGTCGAAATTTTTTTATCTTTGCTCTGTAACAATGACCTTAATGACGATGCGATATGAATAAAAAACTGAAACTCGCTCTGGCTGCGCTGCTTGGCTTTTCGACTGCCTGCTCGACGGTCAAAAACGCTCCGGCGAAGGGCGCAGAGGAACAGAAGCAGGAGACCGGATCGCAGGAGATTCAGGACTCGGTGAAGGTGCCGCCCCGCATTGTCGTCATGTACGGCGTGCGTCCTCCCGGACAGGCCGGACCTGCTACGGGCGTGCATATTCCCGATGCGAAGGTGCAGTCCGCCGAACCGGAGGAACTGGATCCCGTTGCGGAGAAACCGACCGAGGATACGCCCGTCATGGACACGAAGAAGGGCGCCAAGGCTCCTGAGAAATAATCCATGGCGCGCCGCCGTCCGGGCCTGCGCAAACGGCTGGCCCTCAATATCTTTTCCGATCTCTACGCTTCGACGGTCGCCGAGCACCGGCTTACGACGCTCTTTTGGGAGTGTACGCTGCGCTGCAACCTTTCGTGCCGTCACTGCGGCAGCGACTGCCGCGTGGACCCCGGTGTGCCCGACATGCCGCTCGAAGACTTCCTGAAGGTGCTCGACGAGGAGATCACGCCCCATGTCGATCCCTCCGAGGTGCTGATTATCTTTTCGGGCGGCGAGGTGCTGGTGCGCGACGATCTGGAGCGTGCCGGAGCCGAAGTCACCCGCCGCGGCTATGCGTGGGGCATGGTCACCAACGGCATGGCCCTGACCGAAGCGCGCCTGCGAAGCCTGCTTGACGCCGGGCTGCGCAGCGTTTCGGTCAGTCTTGACGGCTTCGAACGCGAACACAACCATATCCGCGGCAATTCCCGCAGTTACGACCGCGCGCTGGCGGCCCTGCGCATGATCGTCCGTGAACCCTCGCTGACCTACGATGTGGTGACCTGCGTCACGGGCGCCATGGTGCCGCAGCTCGAAGCGTTCCGCGACATGCTGATCGCCGAGGGCGTTGCGCACTGGCGGCTCTTTTCGATTTTCCCCATGGGCCGGGCCAAGAACGATCCGTCGCTGCGCATGACCGACGCGCAGTTCCGCGAAATGCTGGAATTTATCCGCCGCACCCGCAAGGAGGGCAGGATCGGGACCAGCTATGCCTGCGAAGGCTTCCTTGGGGATTACGAGACCGAAGTCCGCGATTACTTCTACCAATGCGCCGCCGGAGTCTCGGTGGCTTCGATCCGTGTCGACGGCGCCATTTCGGGCTGCACGTCGATCCGTGCCAACTTCCATCAGGGCAACATCTACCGGGATAAATTCTGGGACGTGTGGCAAAACCGCTTCGAACCTTTCCGCAACCGCGATTGGGCGCGGCGCGGCGCATGCGCCGACTGCAAGATGTTCCGCTACTGTCTGGGCGGCGGCATGCACCTCCACGGCGACGACGGCGAACTGCTGTACTGCCACTACCACCGACTGTAGATACACCGTATCGGAATCACTTTCTTTTTTTACCGCCGCAGGAACCCCGGAGCGATTTTTTGCGGCCGAAAATGGGACGGGCGACAGCCCGCCTTTCCGCCGGGGAAGCCGCCCTGTAAAAGCGGACGCTGCTCTGTTTTTCTGCTGTCAAAAAGAACAAAAACGGCCCATTCGGGGACTTGTCGGAGCGGGAAAGTTTTATTATCTTTATGCCGTTTTACCGAAACCGTTCCGATATGGCCCAAACATTCGATATATTCCTGATCGTCATGGCGCTGCTGGCCTTGGTGGTCTTCGCTGCCCTGCATTTTTTCGAAGCCGGATACGGCTATCTCTTCAACCCCAAATACGGGCCGCCCGTGCCCAACAAGATCGGCTGGGTGCTGATGGAGTCGCCCGTATTCGTGGCGATGTGCGTGCTGTGGCTGCTCTCCGAAAGAACGTGGGAAGCCGGGCCGCTGACGCTCTTCGCGCTCTTTCAGGCCCACTACCTGCAACGGGCGTTCATCTTTCCGCTGCTCATGCGCGGCGCGTCGAAAATGCCGCTCGGCATCGTCGTGATGGGCATGTGCTTCAACACGCTCAACGCCCTGATGCAGGGCGGGTGGATCTTCTACGTCTCGCCCGAAGGCTACTACGCCGACTGGTTCGCGCAACCTTATATTTATATCGGCGGGGCGATGTTCCTCGCGGGAATGGCCGTGAATCTCCATTCGGACCACATCATCCGCAACCTGCGCCGGCCGGGCGACACGCGCCACTACATTCCGCGCGGCGGCATGTTCCGCTACGTCTCGTCGGCCAACTACTTCGGCGAACTGCTCGAATGGACGGGCTTCGCCGTGGCTTCGTGGTCGTGGGCCGGAGCGGTGTTCGCGTGGTGGACCTTCGCCAACCTCGCGCCCCGCGCCGCATCGCTCAACAAACGCTACGCCAAGGAGTTCGGCGACGAATTCACGTCGCTCGGACGCAAAAAGATCATACCTTTCATTTACTGACCCGATTATGTCATCGCTTTTCACCCCCTATAAGTTAGGACCCGTAACGCTGCGCAACCGCACGATCCGTTCGGCGGCGTTCGAGTCGATGGGCCGCCATTTCGGCCCGACGCAGCAGTTGAAGGATTACCACGTATCGGTGGCCCGCGGCGGCGTGGGCATGACCACGCTGGCCTATGCGGCGGTCTGCCGCAGCGGGCTTTCGTTCGACAAGCAGCTGTGGCTGCGGCCCGAAATCGTGCCGGGGCTGCGCGAGATCACCGACGCCGTGCACCGCGAAGGCGCGGCGGCGGGAATTCAGATCGGCCACTGCGGCAACATGACCCACCTGACCACGGCGGGGCAGATTCCGATCGGCGCGTCCACGGGCTTCAACCTCTACGCCTACACGCCGGTCCGCGGCATGCGGGCCGGCGAGATCGAGCAGGTGGCCCGCGACTTCGGGCGGGCCGTCCATACGGCCCACGACGCGGGATTCGACTCGGTGGAGGTGCACGCCGGGCACGGATACCTGATCTCGCAGTTCCTTTCGCCCTACACCAACCGCCGCCGCGACGAGTACGGCGGATCGCTCGAAAACCGCATGCGTTTCATGCGGATGTGTCTGGAGGAGGTCATGGAGGCCGCGGCGCAGACCGGGACGGCCGTGTTGGTGAAGCACAACATGTACGACGGATTCAAGGGCGGCATCGAGATTCCCGAAAGTCTCGAAATCGCCCGCGAGATCGAGCGTTTCGGTGTGGACGGCATCGTGCTGTCGGGCGGATTCGTGTCGAAGGCCCCGATGGCCGTGATGCGGGGGCTGATTCCGATCTACACGATGAGCTACTACTCGCCGCTGTGGCTGCGTTACTTCATCCGCTGGTGCGGGCCGTGGATGATCCGGCAGTTCCCGTTCGAAGAGTGCTATTTTCTGGAGGACGCCAAGAAGTTCCGCGCCGAGTTGAAGTGTCCGCTGGTCTATGTGGGCGGGCTGGTGAGCCGCGAAGGCATTGACAGGGCGCTGGACGCGGGATTCGAACTGGTGCAGATGGCGCGGGCGCTGGTCAACGACCCTGCGTTCGTCAACAAGCTTCGGGAGGGCGACGCCGCGACCCGCAGCGAATGCGACCACCGCAACTACTGCATCGCGCGCATGTACTCGGTGGATATGAAGTGCTGCAAGCACTGCGGCGACCTGCCGCGCAAAATCCGCGAAGAACTGGCAAAACTGCCGTAGACATGGAAAATAAGAACGACACACACCCGATCGACAAGCAATCGGGACATACGCCCGGCGGAGGCGCGCCGGACACCTGCACCGCGCAAGAGACGACGGGAACGGCACCGGGCATCCGCACCGGGCAGGAGATGGCACGGCATTCCCGGCGGATGAAGCGCGGCGAAGTCCGGCCGGGAAGCGCATGGGCGCTGGTAACGGGAGCCGGATCGGGCATCGGACGCTGTTACGCCCTGCGGCTGGCGGCGCTGGGCTACCGGCTGGTGATCGTCGGCAACAATGCTGCGCCGCTCGAAGCCGTGGCGGAAGAGATACGCCGTACGGCGGGGGCTTCCGCAGCAGGAACAGGCCGGGGCGAAATACCGGCAGCGGGGATACAGACAGCAGGAACACCGGTGGCGGGAAGAATCGAAGCCCCTGCAACACCCACACACCTCCCCGAAGTCCGGGTCATGCCGATGGACCTCGCGCGGGTCGGGGCGGCACAGGAGTTGCACGACCGGACTGCGGCCGAAGGGATCGAAATAGACGTGGTGATAAACAACGCGGGCATCTTCTCGTTCTGCGACATCCTGACGACGCCCGCCGAGCGTATCGAACGCATCATCCTGCTGCACGACCTGACCGTCTCGCAGCTATGCCGTCTCTACGCCGCCGACATGGTTCGCCGCGGGGTGCGGGGGCACATTCTCAACATGTCCTCCTACTCGTTGTGGATGCCGTTTCCGGGGCTGGCGCTATACAGCGCGTCGAAGGCTTACATGCGGTCGTTCTCGGTGGCTTTCGCCAAGGAGGTGCGCGACCGCGGCATCCGCGTCACGGCGGTCTGTCCGGCAGGCGTGGCGACCGACCTCTACGGGCTGACGCCCCGCTGGCAGCGCATCGGCAAACGGCTCGGCGTGCTTATCACGCCCGACAACTGCGCGCGGCGGGGACTGCGGGCTTTGTGGCGGGGCCGCCGCTGCATCGTGCCCGACTGGTGGAACCGGGCGTGGATTCCCCTCTGCAAGGCTCTGCCGATGTGGGTGCTGCGGCCGATCCGCAGGTTCACGATGCAATTCCAGAAATAACACGGCCCGCGGTCTGCCACGATCGAAAAAGCGGCTGACGGAACGGCTGACGCAACGACGGACTAAACGGCTGGCGGAATAGCAGATGCAACGGCCGGCGGTGTGAACAACAAAAAACGCCGGAAGACTCCGGATATGAAAGCATGCCGTCCCGTGAGAAAGGAGCGGCCGGCAGGCAGGACAGAAGCATCCGGCCAATAAGACAGGAGCAGGCGGCCGGCAAAACAGGAGCGACCTGCCAGAGAGAAAGAGGCGGCCGGCCGCGCAAAAACAAAAATCGCAACAGCTTATGAAAGAGATCAAAAACGTAATATTCGACCTCGGCGGCGTCCTCGTGGACCTCGACATCGAGCGCTGCACCGCAGCGTTCCGCGAGCTGGGGATGCCCCGTGTCGCCGACCTTATCAATCCCTACTATCCCGCCGAGATGATCGGCCGGCTGGAGCGGGGCGACATCCCGTTCCACGAAGCCTGCGACGAGATGCGCCGGCTGGACGGACGGCCCGAAGTGACCGATTCCGAAATCGCGGCGGCGTACAGCGCATTTCTGGTGGGGATTCCGGTCGCCAAACTGCGGCAGATCATGCGTCTGCGCGAGGCGGGCGTCCGCACCTACGTACTTTCGAACAACAATCCGGCGGCGATGGTCGCCATCCGCGGCGCGTTTACGGCCGACGGGCATACGATGGACGACTATTTCGACAAGATATACCTTTCGTACGAACTGCACGAACTGAAGCCTTCGGAGGCGATTTTCCGCAAGGTGATCGCTGACAGCGGCGTGATACCGGCCGAAACGCTCTTCATCGACGACGGACGGAAGAACGTTGACGCCGCGCAGGCGCTGGGCTTCGCCGTCTACATGCCTGCGCCGGGCGAGGACTTCGGGCATCTCTTCGAGGAGATAACGCGCTGAGGGATCGCAGGGAGGGGCCGCGGAGCCGAATCGCAGGGCCGAAACCGCACGCGGCAATAACCGCAGACAGAAACCGCACGGCCGGAATTTCCATTGCAAGTTCCGGAATGCGGACTGCAAAACCCACAGCCGGAGTTCCGCCGCGAATTCCCGAACGCGATCGCAAAATCCACGGCCGGATTCAGGCGGAGGTTCCGAAGCCGCCCGGAAGCATACGACAGGGAGCCGGCAACATTCTGACAGCGTTCAGACAGTATTCGGGCGGCATTCCGACAGCGGTCTGACAGCGGTCTGACAGCATTCGGGCCGGTTCTCGGATGCCCGGACGTCCGGACGCCCGGACGCCCGAACGGAAGATGAAAGGCTTCGCGGAAGATCCGCGGAACCCGGAATAGCGGGAATAAACCGCAGACCGGAAAAAAACGATACGACACAAGGCGGCTGCGGAGGATTTCCCGGATGCCGCACTGACCACAAACAGAAGAACCATGAAGAAATGGATTAAAATTACGCTGATCGCCGCCGCCGTCTTGGCCGCGCTGATCGTCATAGCGGCGATCGCCGTTTCGCCCGTAGCCAAGAACTACATCGAGAAACACGACCGCGAACTGATCGGCCGCTCGATCCGCATGGAGCGGCTGCGGATGAACATCTTCACCGGACGCCTGCGCATCGAAGGACTCCGCATCGGCGGAAGCGAAGATTCGACGACGTTTTTCCGACTGGACAGCTTCGAGATGCGCATGCGGCTATGGCCGTTGCTGGGGAACCGCGTGCTCGTGAAAAAAATCTCGTTCGCAGGTCCCGACGTGAAGATCTACCAGCGGGGCAACGCTTTCAGTTTCGACGACATCACAGCCCGCTTCGCGAGCGACACGACTGCCGCCGCAACGCCCGAAAAGCCGTCGAAACCGTGGGAAATCGGGATTTACGACATCTCAATCCGCAACGGCAGGGTCTTTTACAAGGACCTCGCGCTCGATGCCGAGTGGGGCATGAACGACATAAACCTGCACATTCCGGGCGTCTATTTCTCCGGCGAGAAAACCGACGTCGGGGCCGTGCTCAACTTCGCCGAGGGCGGTTCGCTCTCGACCGACGTGGGCTACAACATCGAAAGCTCGGAATTCGACATCGGGATACGCCTGCAGGACTTCGCGCTGGCGGGCACGCTGCCCTATTTCCGGCAGTCGCTCGACGTCACGGCCGTGGACGGCCGCCTGTCGGCCGACATCCGCCTGCGCGGCAACACGGAACACCTGCTTTCGCTCACGACCGAGGGTACGGCTTCGCTGGCGGGCTTCGCCCTGCGCGACCGGCAGCAGCGGCCCGTGGCGGGCGTCGATACGCTGGGTGTAAAACTCGCCGAGGGCGATCTGGGCAAAATGCGCTTCGTATTCGACCGCATCTATGTTTCGGGACTCTCGGCGCTGTTCGAAATGACGCCCGAAGGCAACAATCTCGCCGCTCTGATGAAATCCCCGGCGGCAGAAATCACGGCGTCCGACGCCGCGGGAAGCGCGACGCCGAGTCCGACGCTCCGGATCGCCGACCTCGAAATCTCGAACGGCCGTGTCACGGTGCGCGACCTGACGATGCACCGCCCGTTCGAATATACCGTCTCGGAAATCCGCATGCGCAGCCGCGATTTCGACCCCTCGAAGCGCAACAGCATGACCGTCGATGCGCGGATGCAGAAGACCGGCTCGGCGAAGCTGCGCTGGGAAGGGACGCTCGAAGACATGGACAACCAGAACATCACGCTCTGGCTCACCAACCTCGACCTGCGCGACTTCGGTCCCTACTGCGAACACTACACGGCCTATCCGCTGACCAAGGGCAACCTCACGTTCCGCAGCCAGAACGTCATCCGCGACCGTTACCTCGACGGCACCAACCACCTCGACATGTTCGAGCCGAAGGTGGACAAAAAACGCAGGGAGATCAAAGCCGAGATGAATATTCCGCTCAAGCTGGGACTATATGTCCTGAAAGACAAAAAAGGACACGTGAAGATGGACCTTCCGGTCAGGGGGAGTCTCGATTCGCCGGAGTTCTCCTACCGCAAGATCGTGCTGAAGGCAATCGGCAACGTCCTGCTGAAAGTCGTGACGGCGCCCTTCTCGTTCCTGTCGGGCAACAAGGAGAACATAGAATACATCAATATCGATCCGCTGCAATACGTCTTCACGTCGGAGCAGTACGCTTCGCTGGACAAGATCGCGCAGGCGTTGCAGGACAAACCCGAAATGCACATCGTCCTGACGCAGCGCGTCAACATGCGCCGCGCCCTGCCCCGGCAGGCGGCCGGCGCGCTCAGGATGGCCTATGCCGAGCATCTGAAGAGCGCCGACACCACCGGCCGGCAGCCGATGTCGATGCTCGAATACGAAAAGATCCAGCAGACCGATATTCGCACTCCGGCGATCATGGCTTTTGCCGATTCGCTGCTGACCCGGCAGGGAATTTCGCCGCAGGGACTATCGGCCGACGACAAGGCGCTGGCGCTCTACCGCGAAAAAGCCGCCGGACAGCTGGCCCGCATGATGGCCGCACGCAACAAGGCGTTGGCCGAGTACATGCAGTCCACGCACGGCGCGACGGCTCCAGCGTTCCGGGTGCAGACGATGGATTCGCTGGCGCTGCCCAATTACACGGGCCGCGACCGTTACACGATCGCCCTCGAAGTGGACGGCGAAACCGTGGAGGTCGAAGCGGAGGACGACAATGCGGGAGCAGGAGCGGAGACAGACATGTCGCCGGGGGATATTCAGGCGGATTCGACAGGTTTAAGCGCAGGCGTTCCGGCGGAAGAAGCGATGGTAATCGGAGGAGCGGTGGCAACCTCGGCTCCGGCAGTCATGGAGACGGAGTCTTCGGGAGAATAAGCGGAGGTAGGGGACCCTGCCGGTCCGGCAATCGGGGCGACGCCGATTCCAGCCGGCGCCAGCGTGAATATTCCGGTAGAATGGGGATCGAAAACGGGCAGTCCGGCCGATGCAGGACTGCTTTCGGCGGCAGATAACTTGCGATCTGCGCGCAATCGTGATCGGAGTTGTGGCAGGAACCGTAACTGGAGTCGTGTCAGGAACCGCTCGCTGCGGCGATTTCACGAACTGCCTGCAAGACCGATTTTGGGACAAAAGTTTGCCGGAAAGAAAAAAGCCGCTATCTTTGCATCCCGGAATCGTGACGGTTCCCCCGGCTGGAAGAGTCCGGGATTGACACGAAAAGCCCTGCGAGGCCGATATAAGGCCAATCACGGGTTTCAGGGCCGGGAACGACGGGGTGTAGCGCAGTCCGGTTAGCGCACCTGCTTTGGGAGCAGGGGGTCGTGGGTTCGAATCCCGCTACCCCGACATGAAGAAAGTTGCTGTAAATTAATACTTTGCAGTAACTTTTTTTTGTTTCTGTAAAGTCCTGAAACAACGCCGTTTTCAGGCAAATTTCATACAAAAACGGCAATCGGACACCAAGCGCGGTCTGGGCCGGAAGTTACAGTCAGTCGGAAGTCGTGCGAGGAAACGGGAAGCAGGTGCGATCGGATCGGAAAGGGCGGAAGCAGGGCGGAAGATAAAAGAAGCGCATAATTTTGCGGAAATAATTTTGTCTTTTCAGATTTTCGACTTATCTTTGTGCGCTCTTAAAATGATAAGGGTCCCAAATGTTCGGGGTGTAGCGCAGTCCGGTTAGCGCGCCAGCTTCGGGAGTTGGAGGTCGCTGGTTCGAATCCAGTCTCCCCGACAAATTGTAAAGGTTCGGAATGAGGATATACAAACTCATTTTGAGCCTTTTTTTGTATGTTGTCGCATTCTCTCTTGAGCGGAGCTTTTTCTTGCAGCTGTCCTCTTCTTCGTTTCGGCCTGCTGCCTGCGGTTCGCTTCTTGCGTCAGTCTTCACGTCCCGACGCAAAAACCCCTGCCGAAGCAGGGGTGCCGGAAGCGGCGGCCAGCCGGCGGCGTCCCGCCGTTGACTGAACCTCAATAAATGGGAGTCTTTCCGCCTTCCGGCTGTAATGCCGGTCCGGAAACCGGCCGGAAGTCCGGGGCGAACCCCGGACCGCCGGTCCGAATCCCCGATTCTAGTGCGTGAATACCTTGCCCTTCTGGTGCTCCATGTTGTCGTACTTGATGCGCGACGTAGTGGGGTATTTGAGCTGTTCGAACTCTGCGACGGCGTTGCGGATGTCGCCCATCAGCATGTCGGCCATGTCGCGCGACATGCCCTGACGTACCACGATGCGCATCACGACCACGTTCTCGATGTTCTTGGGCATGGTGTACGCGGGAACCATCCAGCCGCTCTGCTGCAGTTTGGCCTGCAGGTCGAAGAGCGTCCATTTGGCCTTCTTGTCGTATTCGGGATCCATCATCCAGATGAAGAGCGGATTGACGACCTCCTTCGAGTAGTTCTTGAAGCACTTCATCGTGCCGATCTGCTGGTGGCAGTACTTGGCGACGTCCATCGAGTTCTGCTGAATCTCCTTGTAGCCCTCGAATCCCAGCCGGATGAAGTTGTAGTACTGGCCCAGAATCTGCGCCGCGGGACGCGAGAAGTTCAGACCCACCTGCGTGATGTTGGCGCCGAGGTAATTGACCGAGAACGACATTTCGTCGGGCAGATACTTCTTGTCCTTCCAGACCACCCAGCCAAGGCCCGGATATACCAGACCGTATTTGTGGCCCGACGTGGAGATCGACAGCACCCATTTGAGGCGGAAGTCCCACTTCTTTTCGGGTTTGAGGAACGGCAGGATGAAACCGCCCGACGCGGCGTCCACGTGGATCGGAATTTCGTAACCCGTCTTGGCGTTGTATTCGTCGAGCGCCTTGTCCAGCCCCTCGATGTCGTCGTCCAGACCCGTCCACGTCACACCGGCTATGGGCACGATGCAGATCGTGTTTTCGTCGCACATCTCCAGCGCCTGCTTGGGATCGAGCGTGATGTGATCCAGCGTCAGGGGCACGGTGCGCAGTTCGATCTGCCACAGCTGGCAGAATTTCTCCCATACGACCTGAAATCCGGCGCTCATCACCAGATTCGGCTTGTCGAAGGGTTTGCCTGCGGCCTTGCGGCGGTTGCGCCAGCGCAGCCATGCGGCCACGCCGCCCAGCATGCAGGCTTCCGATGAACCGATGCCCAGCGCTCCGGTCTTCCACTCGGCCTTTTCGGGGGTGTTCCACAGATTGGCGACGATATTCAGACAGCGGCCGCACATCACCGCGACACGCGGATACTCCGTCTCGTCGATATAGTTGACGTTGATCGCCTCGTTCATCAGGCGCGTGGCGTAATCATCCATGTAGGTCGTCACGAACGTCGCCAGATTGAGCCGCGGCTGCGTCTGCGGATAGGTTTCGTCCTTGACTAACTGGTAGGCGATTTCGGGCGATGTCTTGCCTTTGGGGATAAACTCCGTGGGCGCGGGATTGCGCATCTCTTCCGAACCGAAAATATCGGTCAGCGTGTCCTCGTTGGTGTGTCTTTGCTGATTCATAACGTAAATTTATTTTTGGTTTACGAGCATACGACCTTGCATGAACCGTGCCGCGTCGGAGTTGCCCGGACCTGAAATCCGGCGCGTTTTTTTCGCTCTGCAGCCTCCGGCGGCGGCCTCGAACCCCTTTCCGCTTCGTACTCAACCTGCTGCCGGGCCGGCTTCCCGCAAATGCTGCCGCTTTTTGCGTCTCTCCTGCGTCTCTCCTGCGTCTCTCCTATTCTCCCTGTTCTCTCTTGCCTTCCTATCCTCGCCCCCCCCCTGAAAAAAGCGGGGGAATATTTGGAATCCCGGAAAAATTCGATATATTTGTGATATCAAAATAATATCACCTAAAACTTACGGATATGGAGAATGGAAATTTTGTCTACAAGGGCTGGAAATGCAATGGTTTTCTGGCTTTGACGCTGATCCTCGTCGGGTTGGCGCTGGGTGTGTGCGCGATCGTGTTCGGCGCGCAGCGTATCGACGCAGGGCTGGCGTTCAGCGTCGGGCCGGTCGTGATCGGCTCGGTCTGGTGCCTCTGCATGCTGATCTGCATGGCGGGCTTCATGCTGCTCGAACCCAACGAAGCCCGCGTCATGGTCTTCTTCGGCAAATACAAGGGCACTTTCTACGAAACGGGCTACTGGTGGGTCAATCCATTTATGTCGGCCAAGCAGATTTCGATCCGCGCCCGCAACCTGAACGTCGATCCGATCAAGGTGAACGACAAGACGGGCAATCCGATTATGATCGGTCTGGTGCTGGTGTGGAAGATCAAGCGCGACGATATCTATAAGGCGGTCTTCGAGATCGACGCTCCGACGACCGCCGGACAAACCGGGGTTTCGGCTTCGGCCCGCATGAACATCCTCGAAAATTTCGTGGGTGTGCAGAGCGACGCTGCGCTGCGTCAGGTCGCCGGCTGCTATGCTTATGACAATAACGGGGTTACGGACGATGAATTGACGCTGCGCTCGAATAGCGAGGCGATTAACGACCAGCTCGAACACACGCTCAACGAACGCTTGGCGATGGCCGGCATCGAGGTGGTCGAAGCCCGCATCAACTATCTGGCCTATGCTCCCGAAATCGCCGCCGTGATGCTGCGCCGCCAGCAGGCCGACGCCATTATTTCGGCCCGCGAAAAGATCGTCGAGGGCGCCGTGTCGATGGTCCACATGGCCTTGGAGCGTCTGGGCAGCGAACATATCGTCGAACTGGACGAGGAGCGCAAGGCGGCGATGGTCACCAACCTGCTCGTCGTGCTCTGCGCCGACGAAGCTGCGCAGCCGGTAGTCAATGCCGGAACCCTGCACCATTGATTTAACTGCCGATGGCTAAAGAGAACAATAACAAGAGTTTCGTGCTTCGCATCGACGCCGCGACCATGGAGGCGCTCGAAGGGTGGGCGGCCGACGAGTTCCGCTCGATCAACGGGCAGCTGCAGTGGATCATCGCAGACGCCCTGCGCCGCAGCGGCCGCCTGAAAAAGCCCCGTCCCGCCGGACTCCGGTCCAGCGATTCGGCGGGTCTTTCACCGGATAATGATGCGGAAGTTAAGGCGGGTGACTCGTTTGGCGGTCGGCCGGACGATGTTGCGGGAATGCGGCCGGATGAGTCGGTTGCCGGTCGTTCGGACGATGCCGCTTCTGCAAAACCCCCGGTTCCGCCCCGGAGCGATCATTCCGATGATATGTAAACTCATACTCTAATTGGTGTGAATAATCTGTTGAACAAAAAACGAATAGGGCAGTGCGAAAGACTCCATGACTCGCACTCGGTACGGGGCATGTCCGCTTTCCGTCCGGTGCGGGCATGTCCGGTCTGCGTCCGGTGCGGAGTATGTCCGGTCTGCGTCCGGTGCGGAGCATGTCCGGTCTGCGGTATGGGCGGATTGTCTCCGGTTTGCAGGTCGTGGGCGGACTGCTGGTCTTTTTTCTCCTGCTTCGGCCCGACTGGCTGCCCCGCTGGGTCTATTGGGGTGTGCTGGCGCTGGGCGCCGCCCTCACCCTCGGCGAAATGGCGCTCGATTACCGCCGCCGTCGTCCGCGCCGGCGGTGGCGCGATGCGGGGCTGTTGCTATTGTCGCTTTCGGTGGTCTGGATCGTCATTATGCCGCCGTTCTTTTTCTGGGGTGTATCCGACGAGAAGGAGTTGGCCCGCGCCACGCTGGGATTGGGCATCGCGACGCTCGTCGCATGCGTCGTCTGCCTGCTGCGCTGGCGGCGTTTGCGCGCCGAGGCTGAAATGCGCCTTTGGGAGCTGAAAGCCGAACGCCGAAGACGCGGCATGCTTTGCGCCCGTGCCGCGGCGGAAGGAGGTGGGCGATGAGACTCCGGAGATGGTTTTATGCGATTGCTTCGGTGTTTGCGGTCGCGCTGGTGATGTTCCCGCTCAATTTTTTGTGGGTGGGGCAGTCGCCGCTGCATGCGGCGGTAAGTTCCCTGCTGTTCGGCCTGCCCGCACTGCTCTCTGCATGGACGCCCAAGGAGCGGCGCACCGGCAGGCGCAACGAATCCCGTGGGACTGCCGTGTGTGCGCAATCCCGCAGATGTGCCGGAGCCGGCATCCATGCCGCATCTGCCGGGCGTATTGACTCCGCCGCGAATGCCGGAGCCGCCATGCCAGCCGGGGGCGCAAGGTGCAGCGAATCCGCCGGTCATGCCGGAACAGTGGGAGGGCGCGAATCCGCCGGTCATGCCGGCGCTGAAAGGTTCGGCGAATCCGTTGTGCATCCGGAATCCTGCGGTCGCACTGCGTCCGCGGACGGCATCGAACCCGCCCGGCGGAAATCCCTGTTGTCGAAAGCCGCGCTGGGGATCGCTTTTTGTGTGCTGGCGGCGATGCTGGCGTACGATATTGTGACCGAAGGCGTGGCCGTCGGCGTTACGAAAGCGGTCGGATTCGTCCTGTTGATATTGGTTGCCGCATTGGGGAGTAGATTGGGTTACCTAAAGTTTTAGTTTATGAAAAGAATAGTCGTTTTTACGGGCGCCGGGGTGAGCGCCGACAGCGGCCTTGCCACGTTCCGCGATTCGGACGGCCTGTGGGCCGACTACCGCATCGAGGATGTCTGCACGCCCGAAGCCTTGGCGCACAACCGCGCCACCGTGATCGAATTTTACAACAAACGCCGTCGCGAGATGCTCGCCGCCGAGCCGAACGCCGGGCATCGGGCCATCGCGGAGCTGGAGCGGGATTTCGAGGTCGAGGTGCTGACGCAGAACGTCGATAACCTCCACGAGCGCGCCGGATCGTCGCGGGTGACGCATCTGCACGGCGAGCTGACCCGCCTGCGTTCGTCGCGCGATTCCGGGCTGATCGTTCCGATCGAAGGGTGGGAGCAGCGGCTCGACGCCACGGCTCCCGACGGGTCGCTGCTGCGGCCGCATATCGTCTTTTTCGGCGAGTCGGTGCCGATGTTCGAACGTGCGGCGGAGATCGCGCAGACGGCGGATATCATGGTCGTCGTGGGCACTTCGCTGGCGGTCTATCCTGCGGCGTCGCTGGTGCGTTACGTGCGGCCCGACATTCCGATTTACGTCGTCGATCCCGGCAATCCCGATACGGCGGGCATCCGCAATCCGCTGACCCTGATCCGCAAACGCGCTGCCGAAGGCATGCCCGAACTGGCCGCCCTGCTACGGGAACGCTATGCCGGATAGATAGGGTGTTGCTACGAAAGAGGGTGTCTGCACTGCGGCAGACACCCTCTTTTTTGTTCGTATTTCACCCGGAAGTTTCCGCAATCCGCAGTTCGCGCGGCGTGCGTCGGCCGGAGGACTATTTCAGGTCCTTGAAATAGATGTCCAGCAGCTCTTTGGCGGCGATGAACGACGAGATCTTGTCGTCCAGCACGCGCTGTTCGTATTCGGCGATGCGCGATTCGACCGCGGGATCGTGGTAGAACGAGTTGCGCAGCACTTCGTTGATCGACTCGTACATCCAGTATTTGTTCTGGCGGTTGCGGTTGTGTCGGAAGTAGCCGTTGGCCTCGATGTGGTCGAGGAACTCCTCGACGCCTTTCCATACCTCTTCCAGTCCCGTTCCGGCTACGGCCGAGCAGGTGTAGACTTTGGGCCGCCAGCCCGATTCCGGCACCGGGAAGAGCCGCAGCGCCCCCTGAAACTGGGTTTTGGCGAGTTCGGCCTTGTGGATGTTTTCGCCGTCGGCCTTGGTGATTACCATGATGTCGGCCATCTCCATGATGCCGCGCTTGATGCCCTGCAGTTCGTCGCCCGCGCCCGAAATCTGCAGCAGCATGAACATATCGACCATCGAATGTACGGCCGTTTCGGACTGTCCGACGCCCACCGTCTCGATGAAGATTACGTCGAATCCCGCGGCTTCGCACAGCACGATCGTCTCGCGCGTCTTGCGGGCCACGCCGCCCAGCGATCCCGCCGAGGGCGAAGGGCGGATGAAGACGTCGGGATTGCCCGAAATGCTCTCCATGCGGGTTTTGTCGCCGAGGATCGAGCCGCCGCTGCGTTCCGACGAAGGGTCGATGGCCAGCACGGCGAGCTTGTGCCGCAGCGAGGTGACCATGTTGCCGACGGCTTCGATGAAGGTCGATTTTCCGGCTCCGGGGACGCCCGTGATGCCGATGCGGACCGATTTCCCGGCGTGCGGCAGGCAGCGCTCGATGATCTCCTGCGCCTGCGCGTAGTGCGCAGGGTTGTTGGACTCGATGAGCGTGATGGCCTGCGAAAGGGTGGTGATGTTGCCGGCGAGAATGCCCTCGACGTATTGGTCGGTCGAGAGCTTCGGCTTCTTGCGGCGCGTGAAGTAAGGGTTTACGATCGGCTGATCTTCAACGCCTTCGGTGACGTTCAGAGCCGTGTCGTGGTGCATGTCGGCGTACTCTTTTTCGTAATGGTTTATCTTGGTGAAAGACATGTTGTTATTTGCTTGATTTCTCGATGATTTCGGGTGTCAGTTGAAGTGAATTTCCCTGCCAGAGCGCCCTGTTTTTGGAATCGACCAGCACCCCGAACGGAACGTACTGCACGCCGAACGCCGTGAAGATCTTGCCTCCGGCGTCTATTGCCACGGAGATTTGCGGCGATAGGTAGGGTCTGAGCAGGGGGCCTATTTTGTCCTCTTTTTCCTGCGTTATGACAACCACGCGCAGTTTGGTACCCAATTTGTCCGTCATCGCCCGGAGCTGTTTGAGCGACGTGATGCAGGCCGCGTTCGACGACTGGAAGAACTCGACGTAGGTCAGCCGCGGCGTGGCCGCGGGTTTCTGTCCGTCGAGCCATGCCGGGACTTTCAGTTCGGGCACACGCTCGCCCAGAGCGATATTCTGCGCGTCGGCGGCCGCAAAAGGCAGCAGGGCCGCGAAGAGTAAAATAAGCAGTACTTTCTTCATAAGAGCGGACTTATTTTTAGCGAAGATAACAATTATTTGCCACATAGACGAAATTTTTTACTTGGACTTATGAAAATCGGATTCGACGACACTCCGGCCGCACCTGCCGGAACCTATTCCCAACACCTTGCCAGACTTTTGGCCGAGTATGCCCCGGAGCATGAATATATCATTGACGGAAAGCGCTGTAAGGAGTTCGACCTCTACCACGGCTTCCGGCCCGGACTTCCCTTTCCGGTGCTGCTGCGCCGCATACCGTGCGTCATGACGGTCCACAACCTCAATTTCCTGCGCTACCCGCATCTCTATTCGCTGGGCGAGCGGCTGGTGCTGCTGCGCCTGTACCGGCGGATGCTGCGTTCGGCCAGCCGGGTGATTACGGTCAACCGCGACGCGCGGGAGGAGCTTTCGGACCGGCTGCGGATCGACCCCGGCAGGATCGAGGTCGTGATGCCGCTCGCGGCGCGCATGCCGCAGAATCCGCCCGACGGCGCCGAGCTGGAAGGCGTGCGGCGCAAATATGCTCTGCCGCGCGATTTCGTGCTGATGCTGGGGACGGTCGAGCCGCGCCACAATCAGGAGGTGCTGTTCGAGGCGCTGGCCCTGCTCCGGGAGCGGGAGCGCGAGATGCTCGAAACGAGAGGGGCGGAGATGCCGGCGGCAGCGGAACGGACTGAGGTGCGGGCTGCGGAGCGAACCGGGGCGCAGGCCGGGGCGGAAACCGGGATGGAAACCGGGGCGCGGACCGGGGAACAACCTGCAGGAGGTGCTGCGGAGCGAACCGGGGAGCGGGCAGCCGGACGGAATGCGGAATCGGCTGCGGATGCGGGGACTTTTGCGGAGACTGTTGCGCGATCCGTGCGGGAGCCGGACGGCGGCGGGGACCTGAAGCCTGAAAATGCAGGCTGGCGGGACAGTGTGGCGTCGGACGGCGTCGGAGGGTACGGCGACGTGGAAGCCGGGGCCGGGTTGGCGATGCGCGGCGTCGGTGAGGACACTCCGGATGCGAACCGGAATACGGTCGCGGAGTTCGCCCCTGCCGGTCGGGAGCGTGTCCGCCCGGCGGACGGGACCGCTCGGAGCGGCGGCGCCGAAACCGCCGGCCGACCCCCGCTGCCGCAGCGCGTCGGAGTTGTGGTGTGCGGCCGCCGTACGGCCTATGCCGACTTCCTGCTGGGCTATGCCCGTGAGCGCCACATGGCCGCGCGGGTGGATTTCATCTACGAACTTTCGCCCGAAGACCTGCCGGCGCTGTTCCGGCTGGCCCGGACTTTCGTCTACCTGCCCGACGCCGAAATCGAGGCTTCGATCGTGCCCGTGGTCGAAGCGCTGAGGGCCGGGCTGCCGATGGTGCTGAGCGATACGCGGCTCAACCGCGAAGCGGCCGGAGACGCCGCCGTTTACGTCGATCCCGAAGCGGTGGGGGAGGTCGCCGCGGCATTGGAAAACGTGCTCTGGGACGAGACCTTCCGCAGCGAAATGCGCCGGCGCGAAGGCCGCCGCGCCGAGCTTTTTTCGGAATACGCCGTCGCCCGCCGTCTGATCGACATTTACAGTTCGTTGTGAAGCGCGCGGCCGGTCCGAAAAGAGACAGATATTCCGAAAAAAAATACGATAAAAGGCTTGGGTATTTCGAATTTAATGCCCTATCTTTGTGTTCGTTTTGTAACAGTGCCTTGAAATGACACGGAACATCCACTAACTTAAATTAATATTTTGCTATGAAAGTTTCTCATATCGAGCATCTTGGCATCGCAGTGAAGAGCCTCGATGAAGCAATTCCCTATTGGGAGAACGTTTTGGGCCTGAAGTGCTATGCCGTCGAAGAGGTCGCAGACCAGAAGGTCCGCACGGCATTCTTCATGCTCGGTCAGACCAAGATCGAACTGCTGGAGCCTACTTCGGAGGAGTCTACCATCGCCAAGTACATCGAAAACCGCGGTGTCGGCATTCATCACATGGCGCTCGCCTGCGAGAATATCGAGGAGCAGCTCGCCGATGCCGAGGCCAAGGGCATCCGCCTGATCGACAAAACCCCGCGCAAGGGCGCCGAGGGCATGACCATCGCCTTCCTGCACCCCAAATCGACGCAGGGCATCCTCACCGAGCTTTGCGAGAATAAGAACAAATAGTGTAAAAAGGAATATTACGGAATCTCCGAATTCCGCCAAAGGCGGAACAGAAATCCCTCCCAAGGGAGGGATTTAGGGTGGGGTCAGACCTGTAAACGCGGCAGCAGGCCGCGGGCGATACCTGCCGGGGAATTCCGGGGTTCGGGAAAATTACAAACCTACATACTTATGAGTGAAATTCAAAACAAAATCAACCAGCTCATCGAGAACCGTGCCACCGCACGTCTCGGAGGCGGTCAGAAGCGTATCGACGCCCAGCATGCCAAGGGCAAGTTCACGGCCCGCGAGCGTATCCAGATGCTGCTCGACGAAGGCTCCTTCGAGGAGTTCGACATGTTCGTGACGCACCGCTGCTATGATTTCGGCATGGACAAGAGCCACACCTTCGGCGACGGCGTCGTGACGGGGTACGGTACGATCGACGGACGTCTGGTCTATGTCTTCGCACAGGACTTCACGGTAACGGCGGGTTCGCTGTCACTGTCGATGTCGGACAAGATCTGCAAGGTGATGGACATGGCGCTGCGCAACGGCGCGCCCTGCATCGGCATCAACGATTCGGGCGGCGCCCGAATTCAGGAGGGTGTCAACGCGCTGGCCGGCTACGCCAACATTTTCCAGCGCAACGTGATGTCGTCGGGCGTGATTCCGCAGATTTCGGCCATCTTCGGTCCCTGCGCCGGCGGCGCCGTCTATTCGCCCGCGCTGACCGACTTCATCATCATGAAGAAGGAGACGTCGAACATGTTCCTCACGGGCCCGAAGGTCGTGAAGACCGTGACGGGCGAGGACGTGACGCAGGAGCAGCTGGGAGGCGCCACGATGCACACCACCAAATCGGGCGTGGCGCAGTTCGCCGTAGATACCGAGGAGGAGGGCATCGCGCTGATCCGCAAGCTCATTTCCTATATGCCGCAGAACAACATGGAGGACGCTCCGCTGGCGGTCTGCACCGACAAGATCACCCGTCTGGAGGATTCGCTCAACGAGATCGTTCCTGACAGCGCCAACAAGCCCTACGACATGTCGGAGGTCATCAAGGCGATCGTCGACAACGGCGAGTATCTGGAGTCCGCTCCCGGCTACGCCAAGAACATCATCACCTGCTTCGCCCGTTTCAACGGCCAGAGCGTGGGTATCGTCGCCAACCAGCCCAAGTTCATGGCCGGCGTGCTCGATATCAACGCCAGCCGCAAGGCCGCGCGCTTCATCCGTTTCTGCGACGCGTTCAACATTCCGATCGTGACCCTCGTGGACGTTCCGGGCTTCCTGCCGGGTACGACGCAGGAGTACGGCGGCGTCATCACCCACGGCGCGAAACTGCTCTTCGCATACTGCGAGGCTACGGTGCCCAAGGTTACCGTTACGTTGCGCAAGGCTTACGGCGGCGCCTATATCGTGATGTCGTCGAAGCATATCCGCGGTGACATCAACTACGCATGGCCGACGGCCGAGATCGCCGTGATGGGCGCCAGCGGCGCCGTCGAGGTGCTCTACGGCAAGGAGGTCGCAGCGATCGAATCGCCCGAAGAGAAAGCCAAGTTCGTGGCCGAAAAGGAGAAGGAGTACAACGACAAGTTCTCGAACCCCTACAACGCCGCCCGCTACGGCTATATCGACGACGTGATCGAGCCGCGCAACACGCGCTTCCGCGTCATCCGCGCCCTGCAGTCGCTGGCTACCAAACGCCTGCAGAACCCGGCCAAGAAACACTCTAACATTCCGTTGTAGTATGAAGCGTGCGATTTTAACAGCAGGATTGCTCTCCGCGGCTCTGGCTGCTTCGGCCAAAGGCGCCGATACGATCCTCGACAAGGACCCCGTCGGCATCTACGTTACGATCGTTTCGGTGGTGACGGTGCTTTCGGCGCTGATCGTCCTCTTTCTGCTGATCCAGCTTTTCGCCAAAGTCATGGTGAAGAGCGCGCAGAAGAAGGCCGCCAAGTCGAAGACCCGCGGCATGCTGGTCGACGACATGAAGGTCTCGGTGCCTGCGGGCTGCGACAGCGTGGTCAACGGCGAGATCATCGCCGCCATCGCGCTGGCCGTGAAGCTCAACAAGGCCGAGATGCACGACCGTGAGAGCGACGTGATTACTATCAACAAGGTGGCGCGCGTCTACTCGCCGTGGAGCTCGAAAATCCACGGTCTGACCCCGATGCCCGAACGAATCAGAAAATAAATTTAGAGAGCGCTCCGCAAGCCGTCCGAAATCCGCTTCCCGCCGCAGGCATGCCGGCCCCGCCGGGGCGGTCCCGATCGGTGCGAACGCCGGAACCGGGACTGCGGTCCGGAACCGGAAGACGGCGCGGAATTAAACAAACGAATTTTATGAAAGAATACAATTTCAAAATCAACGGTAACGACTACACCGTCGGCATCGAGATTCTCAACGACACCGAGGCCGATGTGATCGTCAACGGCGCCTCCTATTCGGTCGAGGTGCTCGACACGACCGTGAAACCCAGCGTGGCGGCCAAACCTCAGGTGGCGGCCGTTCCCGCTTCGCATCCCGTGCAGCCTTCGACCGTTCCGGTTACGAAGCCTGCCGCAGCGGCTCCCGCGGCTGCAGGCGAGTCGCCCGTGAAAAGCCCGCTGCCGGGCGTCATCCTCGACATCCGGATCAAGGAGGGCGACACGGTGGCCGTCGGCCAGACGCTGGTGGTGCTCGAAGCCATGAAGATGGAGAACAATATCGACAGCGACCGTGCGGGCGTTGTCAAGTCGATCAAAGTCAACCGCGGCGACTCCGTGCTGGAGGGCGACGTGCTCATAACTCTCGGATAGGCGTATGTTAGACTTCCTTTCATCGTCGTTCCTCGGCGAAAGCGTATCCAAGTTCGTGCACGAGACGGGATTTGCGCAGCTCTTCCTGCAGGAGGGCGGCTACAAGTACCTCATCATGATCGCCGTGGGGTGCTTCTTCCTCTATCTCGCCATCAAACACAAGTTCGAGCCTATGCTTCTGGTGCCGATCGGTTTCGGTATCATCATCGGCAATATCCCGATGGTGACCGGCCACGGAATCGGCATCTATGAGGAAGGCTCGGTGCTCAACTACCTCTATTTCGGCGTCCGTTACGGCGTCTACCCGCCGCTGATCTTCCTCGGCGTGGGCGCCATGACCGACTTCTCGTCGCTGATTTCGAACCCCAAGCTGATGCTTATCGGCGCTGCGGCGCAGATCGGTATCTTCGCGGCCTACATGGGCGCTCTGGCGCTCGGATTCCCGGCCAACGAGGCCGGTTCGATCGCCATCATCGGCGGCGCCGACGGTCCTACGGCCATCTTCCTGACGAGCCGTCTGGCTCCGGAGTACATGGGCGCCATCGCTATCTGCGCCTATTCGTACATGGCCCTCGTACCGGTGATCCAGCCGCCCGTGATGCGTCTGCTGACCTCGTCGCGCGAACGCCTTATCAAGATGCGTCCGCCGCGTGCCGTCTCCTCCACCGAGAAGATTCTCTTCCCGATCATCGGCTTCCTGCTGACGACGTTCGTCGTGCCCGATGCGATTCCGCTGTTGGGTATGCTCTTCTTGGGCAACCTTCTGAAGGAGTCGGGCGTGGTGAAGCGTCTGGCCACCACGGCCAGCAACCAGCTGATCGACATCATGACGATCCTGATCGGCATCACGGTGGGAGCTTCGACGCAGGCGTCGGTCTTCCTGACTCCCAAGACGCTGGGTATCTTCGTGCTGGGCGCATGCTCGTTCTTCATCGCCACGATGGGCGGCGTGCTGTTCGTCAAGTTGATGAACCTCTTCCTGAAGGAGGGCAACAAGATCAACCCGCTGATCGGCAATGCGGGCGTTTCGGCCGTTCCGGCCGCCGCGCGCGTGTCGCAGGATATGGGTATCCGCTACGACCGTTCGAATTACCTGCTGATGCACGCCATGGGTCCCAATGTGGCCGGTGTGGTCGGCTCGGCGGTCGCCGCAGGTATTCTGCTCTCGTTCCTCGGATAGGGGATTTCGATATTGACAGGGACGGCTTCGGGGCCGTCCGGTGTAAAAGAGGGTTTCGGGTTGCCGAAGCCCTCTTTTCGTGCGACAAGGCGGAGTCGGAGTTTCGGTGTGCGGGGGCCGGAGTTTTCGGTGTTCGTGGCCGGAGTTTTCGGTGTGCGGGCCGGGGGTACGGGACGGAGTTCGCAGATGCCGGGGGAGGCGGGTGCGGTTGGAGTTGGAGTTAGGGTTGCAGTTGGGGGGGGGCGGTTGTGGTCGCGGTTGTGGGGGATGTGCGGGCGACGGACTTGCAATTTCTCCTTTGTATGTTTTCGCTGTTTTTCGTATTTTTGCAAACTGGAAAAACGTTTTTATGAACCGGGTGAAGTGGATATTGCTGGGGGTATGTCTCTTCGGGATGCTGATCGGGGCGGCCGTGGCGTATTCCGGCTATGTGAAAAAGCGGCTGGATGCCGATGGGGCGGAGACCCGTGCGGTGCTCACCGCGAGTTTTTCACGGACCGAATACGTCGGATACCGGCCCGGATACCGGGGGCGGATGCACCGCAGTTTCCGGGAAAAGCGCACCGTCTATTATTTCAGATACCGGTTCAGGGTGGATGGGGCCGATTATACCGGCAAGGTCCGTAAAACGGAAAATCTCATGACGGCCCGCATCGGCGATTCGGTGGTCGTGCGTTATCTGCCGGACGATCCCGACGTACATCGCTTGGTCCGCAGCGAAGACAGCAAATACAGGGTGATCCGTCCCCGCCCGCGCAGTCGTGCCCGCCGTTCGGCGTCCTGACCGGCTGGCGGGGCCGCCGCTCCGGCCTTCGGTGCGTTCGCGGCATGCTTTTTTAGCTGTTGCCGGGACTTTAATTGCCTTAAAATAAGAATTTTTCGGCGATTGTTCAAGTTTTTTATTTTTCAGATTTATTTGTTTTTGCAGTTCGGAAACTTTTTCGTACCTTTGCGCACCCGCTTTCGTGCGGGAAACGGATTACAATAAGTTAAATTAAACGTAAAACAAAGTGGATTCATTAAGCTACAAGACTATCTCGGCCAATGCATCGACGGTGACCAAGGAATGGATCGTCATCGACGCTACGAACGAGGTATTGGGACGTCTTGCATCGCAGATCGCGAAGATCCTCCGAGGCAAGAACAAGCCCAGCTACACGCCCCACGTGGATTGCGGTGACTACGTCATCGTCATCAATGCGGAGAAGGTGAAGCTCACGGGCAACAAGATGACCGAGAAGGTCTACACGCGTCACACCGGATATCCCGGCGGCCAGCGTTTCGCTACCCCGGCCGACTATCTGGCAAAGAAACCGACGTTCATCGTCGAAAAAGCAGTCAAGGGCATGCTGCCCCGCACCCGTCTGGGCGCCGCCCTGCTCAAAAACCTGAAGGTATACGCCGGCTCGGAGCATCCGCACGCCGCGCAGAACCCGAAGACCATTAAATTAAACGAGATTAAGTAAGAGTTATGGAAGTTGTAAACACCGTAGGTCGTCGTAAGGCCGCTGTGGCTCGCGTATACGTGAAGCCGGGTAAGGGTCAGATTACAATCAACCGCAAAGCGCTTGAAGTTTACTTCCCGCTCGAAATTCTCCAGTATCAGGTGAAGCAGCCGCTGCTGGCTACCAACACCGTGGAGAATTACGACATCGCCATCAACCTCGATGGCGGAGGTATCACGGGACAGGCTTCGGCCGCTCGCTTGGGCATCGCACGCGCATTGTGCGAAATCGACGCCGAGATGCGTCCGGTACTGAAGAAGGCCGGATTCCTCACGCGCGATCCCCGCGAGGTTGAGCGTAAGAAGCCCGGTCAGCCCGGAGCACGCCGCAAGTTCCAGTTCAGCAAGCGTTAATCCGAACGACCTATTTTCGGCAGGCACGGCGAGGGTTACAAACCGGAACGACTACCTATATATTATATATATCGCGTATTACCTTCAGGTTGCCCCGCCGCGGAAAATCCGCGGGACCGGCAAGGCCGCTACCCGCCGGATTGAAGAAAAGAGAATTAAAATTATTAAACACATTGAATTAAAATGTCACGTACAGATTTTAATACATTACTGGAAGCCGGTGCGCACTTCGGTCACCTGAAGCGCAAATGGAACCCTAAAATGGCTCCTTACATCTTCATGGAGAAGAACGGCATCCACATCATCGACCTGCACAAGACCGTGCTGAAGATCGATGAGGCCGCTGCAGCCATCAAGCAGATCGCCAAGAGCGGTCGCCGCGTGCTGTTCGTAGCCACCAAGAAACAAGCTAAGGAGATCGTTGCCGAAAAGGTGGCAGCCGTCGGTATGCCTTACGTTACGGAACGTTGGGCAGGCGGTATGCTGACAAACTTCCCCACCATACGTAAAGCCGTCAAGAAAATGTCGACCATCGACAAGATGAACAGCGACGGCACGTTCGATAATTTTTCCAAGCGCGAGAAACTCCAGATCGCACGCCAGCGCGCGAAACTTGAGAAGAACCTCGGTTCCATCGCTGACCTGACGCGCCTTCCGGCCGCCCTGTTCGTCGTTGACGTACAGAAGGAGTCGAATGCGGTAAAAGAGGCCAAGCGCCTGAGCATCCCCGTATTTGCAATGGTAGACACTTGTTGTGATCCGACCGACATTGATTACGTTATCCCTGCAAATGACGATGCTACCAAATCGATTGCCGTAGTGCTCGATGCCATGTGCAGCGCTATCGCCGAAGGTACCGAAGAGCGCAAGCTCGAAAAGGAGAAGGAGGCGCAGGAGGCTGAGGCCGGTGCCGACGCTCCCGTGAAGAAGGAGGGCAAACCCCGCATCAAGAAAGCCGTGAAGGCCGCTATCGATGCCGAGGAGGCCGCTGTAGCCGACGTCGTAGCCGCTGTCGAGACTCCGTTCGAGGAGCCTGCTGAGGTTGCGGCCGAAGAAGCTGCCGTTGTTGCCGAGGAGGCCGCTGCGGTTGCAGCCGAGGAGGTTGCCGAGGCCAAGGCCGAGTAATTCGGGCCTTTGGGAAAAGAAATTAATCACCTAAAAGAAAGGAAAAGTATTATGGAAATCAAAGCTGCTGATGTAATGAAGCTCCGCAAGATGACCGGTGCCGGTATGATGGACTGCAAGAAAGCCCTGATCGAAGCCGAAGGTGACTTTGCACGCGCTCAGGACATTATCCGCGAGAAAGGTAAGCTCGTCGTTGCCAAGCGTGCCGACCGCACCGCTACCGAGGGTGTCGTCGTTACGAAGATCGTAGGTCAGAAGGCCTATATCCTCTGCTTGGCGTGCGAGACCGACTTCGTGGCTCAGAATGCAGAATATACCGCTTCTGCCGAGGCGATGCTGGAGGTTGCCGTAAACAGCGACGCCGCAGACCGCGACGCCCTGATGGCTGCCAAGAACGCCGAAGGCCACACCGTCGAGGAGATGGTGACCGAGAAATCGGGTCAGACGGGTGAGAAGATCGAGCTGGCATACTATGCCCGCATCGAGGCTCCCTACTGCGCCGCTTACGTACACTTCAACAAGAAGCTCGGTACGATCCTCGGCTTCAACAAGGAGGTTCCGGCAGAGGTTGCCCACACCGTCGCCATGCAGGCCACGGCTATGGCTCCCGTGTCGATCTCGGAGGCCGACTGCCCCGCAGAGGTTGTGGAGCATGAGCGCAAGATCGCCGTCGAGGCGATGAAGCAGGATCCCAAGAACGCCAACAAGCCCGAAGCCATCCTTGAGAAGATCGCCGAAGGCAAGATGCGCAAGTTCTTCGAGGAGAACACGCTGCTGGCTCAGGCCGTAGTGGGCGAGAAAGAGTCGATCGCCGACTTCATCCACAAGGCAGACAAAGAGGCGACGGTTATCGCTTACAAGCGTTTCGCACTGGGCGAATAATCCGACCGAAGGACGGCAAGACCGTTCGTATATTGTGAAAGACCGGAATTCTTCGATGAGTTCCGGCCTTTTCGTGTGTATGGTCTTATGGGAGCCTTTTTATAGGGTGTTTTATAGGAGGCCGGCTTCTGCGCGGAGTGTATAGTCGGCAGCGGCCGGAAAGAAGCCGAATGGCGATTGCCGAAGGGTGTCGGCTTGGCGGTTTTTTGTGTCCTTATGCCGAACGAACGTACGGCGCTTTGCGCTTGCCGGAAATAACGCTGTCCGGATTTTCCCGGAGTGTTTTCTGGTTGTTCTCGATTGTCTGTTTTGCCCGGCTGTATTATGTTGTCGGCTGTTTTTGCCTCGTCTCCGGTTGTGCCCGATCTTTTCGGCCAATCGGTCGGAAACGACCGAAAGGCGCTTTTCCGGTTATTCACGCTCTGTTTTCAAGACTTTTTCGGGTGCCGCAAATTCCGGTTCTATCTGATTCCCAGCCGCCAGAGTGCCCGCAGGATGAAGCGTCTGACGGCGGCGGGCAGTGTCAGCCAACAGCGGGACTGCCGCCGCCACCGGCGGGAAGCGGTGGAGACGATGCGGCCTGACGGGCGGATGACAGCCGTCATAACGGCCGCTATGTCTGTCGCTGCGCAATGTTCGGTCATCCGGTGGTTGCCGTCGCCTGCGAGGGTGAAACGAAGCCGGGGCGGGGCAGGTGCCGTTTCTGCGGGTGTTTGGCCGGGATTGCTGGTCGCTTGGGGATTTTCGGAATTTTCGGTGCGTGCCGGAAGCGGAGGGGTCGCCTTGCCGTTTTCCCGGAGCGCGGGGAGCGGAGCGGGAGTATCTCCGGTGTCGGAGGCTGTTGCCGACGCTTCGGTTGCCGATGGCGCTTCCGTTGTTGCTGCTGTTGGTGTTGCCGACGCTTCCGGTGTCTTTGTTATTGTCTCTACCGTCGTGTTTGCCGATTGCGGGGGCATCTCCCCGCTCTCCGGTTCGATGCGGAGAATGCGGTGGAGGATATGGCGTCCTTCGCAGCGGAACAGCACCACGTCGCCCGGTTGCAGGGCCTGACTTCCGGACGGAAGGCGGTCGGTGTCGGAATTTGCGGCGGTGTCGGGGGCGGTTTCGTTTCGCGCGAGTCTGTTTTGCTTTCGGGCGGCTGCCGCCGTTTCGGAATTTCCGGTGTATCGGGCGATCGGAGTCAGTACTGCGATGTCGCGTTCGCTGCGCAGCAGGGGCCGCATGCTGTGGCCCTTCATGCGGATCTGGACTTCGTGTCCTTCGGCGAGCATCGCTTCGACCTGCTCGAAAAACAGACGGTTCGAAAGCTGCATCACGGGCGGGGATTTGCGGATTCGCCGCCGAAAATCGTGCGGCAGGCCAGTTCGGCGGCCGCGGCGTCGGGCCGGCATTCGAGGTGGTAGACCGGGACCTGCGCCACGACGGCCGAGACGGTTGCGCATACGGCGTCTTCCAGCGTTTCGTCGTGGGCGAACGACGGCGGGCACGAGGGCAGCAGCGCGCCGATGGCCTCGATCGCCCGCAGGCGGCGAATCCGGTTGTGCGGAGCCTGTGACAGCCGTACGATGGCCCGGATCGGCTGGCATACGTTGCGGTAGCAGGGCGTTTTCCCGCTCCACGGCGCACCGAAGACCATGGCCTGCGGTTTTACCGGGGCGCCGGTTGTCGCTGCGCTTGCGTCCGGTGTTTCAGCCGCAGCTATGGGGGCGTTCGCCGGATTTTGGACGGCTCCGCAAATCGGGTCTGCATCTGCCGTCTGTACGATGCGGACGATCGGACTGTCGTCGTTGAGCAGCTCCGCGCCGGGGATATGTTCGCGCCACAGGCGGGTGTGGGTGCTTTTGCCGGTGCCCGATTCGCCGAGGAACAGCACGGCCCCGCCGTGCAGGCTGATGACCGACGAATGGATGGCTGCAGCCTGCCGCGCCACGGCGGCGATGTTGAACATTGACCATACTCCGAAGCGGAACAGCGCCGGGTTGTGCCGCAGTGTGACGTCGGTCGTGACGAGCGGTGCGCCGAACGCCTTGCGGAAACGGGCGGCGGCGCTGCCGTCGCGCGGCGTCATGGTGAGCAGGTAACCCTCCGCGTCGCGGCCGAAACGGCAGTCGGCGTCGGCATCGGCGAAGTCGAATTCGTCGAGTTCGCGGTAGCCGTCCGCTTGGCGGATTTCGCCGCGGGTTTCGACGCTCAGGCCGGCCGGGCCTTCGTCTGCGGCGGCGAAGGGCGCCAGCGCCATGCCGAAAGACCCTGCGGTGAATTCCTGCGGGACGGCGATGCGTATGCCTGCTATGATGTATTCCATATTATTCTCCTATTGTGATGATTCGGGTGCAGTATTCGAGCGAGCTTTCGCGGTGGGCGATAACCACCAGCGTCAGCCCCTTGTCGCGCGCCGCCAGCTCGGCGATCGAACGGTTGATCTCCTCCTCGGTGCGGCTGTCGAGCGCCGAGGTCGCCTCGTCGAAGAAGAGTACGTCGGCCCGGCGGTAGAGCGCGCGGGCGATGCCGATGCGCTGGCGCTGTCCGCCCGAAAGGCGGCAGCCGCATTCGCCGACATGGGTGTCCATGCCTTTGGAAAGTCCCGCGACGAACTCTCCGAGCCGGGCGGCTTCCAGCGCTTCGGCCACGCGGCCGCGGTCGATTTCGTCGTCGGGAACGCCCAGCGCGACGTTGGCCGCGAAGCTTCCGTCGGCGATGAAAAGGTTTTGCGAGACGTAGCCGATGCGGTTTTGCCATGCGCGGCGGTTGGCGGAGGTGAGGGGCGTGCCGTCGATCGTTATTTCGCCCCCGGTCGGTTCGTAAAGTCCCAGCAGCAGGTTGAAAAGCGTCGTTTTCCCTGCGCCCGATGCGCCGCGGATGCCGATGCGTTCGCCCTTGCGGATCGAGAGCGTAAGGCCGCGGAAAAGCTCGTGCCCGTCGTCCGCGAAGCGGAAGCCGAGGTCGCGGACGGCGATTTCATGTTCGAAAGGCAGTATTTCGGACGCGCATGCTCCGGATGTGCCGCCGGCCGAAACGGGTTTCGTTGATTTTGCGGTGCAGGGCTGTTTGGCCGGGGCTGTTTGTCCGTAAAGAGCCGTTTGCCTGCCGGATGCGGTTCGTTTGTCCGGAGCCGTTCGCCTGCCGCGGGCGGTCTCGCCGCTCTCCGCCGCGGAGTATTCCGACGGCGGGATAGCGGCGGCGTCTGTGTGGGGTCCTTTCCCGGCTCTCTCGGCGGCGTCGGAGAGCGTGTCCGGCGATGCGGGGAAAGGTTCGTCCCCGGCCGTTGCGTCGCGCAGGACAGCGATCGTGTAGCGGTTGTACTTGATCGAGGTCCAGCCCGCCATGATGTTGCGCACCGAAGGCATCAGGCGCAGCGCGGCCACGGCGAAGACGCCGAAGAGCAGCTGTGCGCGCCCCTCCTCCGCGCCCAGACTCAGTGCGACCAGCAGGGCCATGCCCAGCGCCAGCCCGATCTCGGTAAAGGCCTGCGGAAGCATGCCGATCGCCGTTTCGCGCAGGCGCGTGCGGATCACCCGGTCCATCGCCCGGTCGAACGAGCGGAGCATCATCGGGAAGGCGTTGTTGATCTCGATGTCGGCATAGCCGCGGAAGGTCTCGGCCACGAGCCGCGCCTTTTCGCGCTGGGCCTTGTTTTCCAGCTCGCCGTAGCGGTTGATGCGGTTGCGCACCAAGCCGTAATAGATCCAGACCGAGGGCAGGAAGACAGCGACGGCCAGCGCCGCCGCAACGGGCGCGTACCAGAGCAGCGCCCCGAAGAGCAGCGTCAGCAGCATCGCTTCGGCGGCGATGGCGGCGGCGGGTTTCAGCACGCCGGCCGTGAAGGCCAGACAGACGACGTTGACGTTGCGGGCCAGCACGGCCGAGTTCGACGACTTGACGAACGGCAGTCCCCGGTCGTGGTAGGTGACGTAGAGCCGCCGCGAAAGGGTGCGGTAGAGGTCGTAGATGTAGTTGCGCTCGATGCGCGCCAGCCAGAGATTTGTCAGGCATTTGAGGACGATAACGGCCACCACGGCGGCGCAGACCGTCAGCGCGAAACTGCGCGGCGACGTGAAGCCCAGCGCCGTGTAGATGCGGGCCAGCTGACCGCCGCCGTCGAGACTCCGGGCGTCGAGCGCCAGCGCCAGCACGGGCAGCAGCACGGCCAGTCCGAGGAAGTTCAGCCCTGCGCGCAGCAGCAGCGTGCAGGCCACGCCGAAGCCCCTGCGGCGGAATTTGTGCGGTATGATGCCGATGATTTCGTTCATGTCATTCCTCCACCTTTTCGATTCTTCCCAGTTTCACGTACCACAAATACCCCTCGGTTTCGGTGTAGCCCATCTGCCGCAGCAGGGCGAGGTATTCGCGCACCTGACGGCGGTAGCGTTCGGGTTCGCGGCCGCCGAACTTGTAGTCCACGACCACGGCCCGCGTGCCGCGGATCATCACGCGGTCGGGACGCCGCGCGGAGGCGCCGCCGGGAATGATGATTTCGTTTTCGTTGCGCACGCGTTCCCAGCCCCCGGCGAACCACTCGCGGGCCGCGGGGTGTTCCAGCGCGCGGGCGATCATCCGCCGCAGGGCGGCGGCTTCGGCGGCGGAAAGCGTGCCGTCGGCCTGCATCCGCTCCACGGCGAGGCGTATCTGCTCCTCGTCGTCGGCGTTTTCGAAGGCCTTGTGCATCAGGATGCCGAAATTGCGGGGCGAGAGTTCCACCTCTTCCTCCTGCTCGAAATAACGCTGCGAGGGGAGCCGCAGGCGCAGGTCGGCGCGCGCCGTGGGGTAGTTTTCCAGCACCACGTGCTCGGCGCCGGACGTTTTGCCGCCGTCGGCGACCGGGCCGCGGAACTGGCCGAATTCGAACCGCTCGCCCGTTTCGGTGACGGTGTAACGCCCTTCGGCGCTGCCCGCGAGGGCTTTGTCGCCGTCGGTGAGGATGCTTTGGAGGAGCAGTCCGCCGACGGTTTTGCCGCCCTTTTGCGGGATGAAGACATGCAGCGATTCGGCGGCGCGCGTCAGCGCCACGTACAGCAGATTGACGTTGTCGACGTGCGAGTAGACCAGTTCCCGGTAGTACTCCGCCGAGAATCCCGATTCGGCCATCGACTTCTTGTATTTCACCGGAAAGCGTCCCACGGCTTCGGCGTCGCCGTGCGCCTCGGCCCAGACGATGTTGGTCACGTTGCCGCCCGACTTGGGGTCCAGCTGCCACGAGCAGTAGGGGATCAGCACCACGCGCTTTTCTAGCCCCTTGGCCTTGTGTATCGTGGTGATCTCGACGGTCGTTTCGCTCTCCTCGACGCTCAGCGAACGGTTCTGCCCCTGCTGCTCCCACCAGTCGAGGAACAGCGCGATGTCGGCGATCTTGCTGGAACAGAAGCCGATGATCTGTTCGTGGATCGCCTGCAGGTAGGCCGTCTGCTGTTTGTCGTCCTGCAGACCGTGCCGCATGACGATGCGTTCGAACGCCTCTTCGGGCGACAGCAGGCGGATCGAGCGGAAGAACGTCCGTTCGTCGTCGGACAGCGGGCGGTCGAAGCCGCGGCCGAGGTAGTGGTTGTAGACGGCGCGGCTCAGCGAGTCGTCGGGGTTGAGCGACAGCCGCAGGGATGCGGCGATGAACGAACTGACGGGGGCGTTGCCCACGATCAGCGCCTCCTGCGTCATCACGTCGAAACGGTAGCGGGGATCGGTGTTGCGGCGTTTGAAGTCGAGCAGCTCGGCGGCGACCTTGGCGCCGTCGGTGGCCCCGCGCACCAGTATCATGATGTCGCGCGGCCGGAATCCCTTGTCCAGCACCTCGCAGATGCGCTCCACGACGGGCGGCTGCTCGGCGAAGGTCGAGACCGAGATGTAGCCCGGCCGGTCGCTCCGGCGGCGGGGAGTCTGCGCGTGTCCGCGGTAGGCGTCGCGCAGGGTGTCGTGCAGTGCGGCCGCCGCCGCGGGGTCGATGCCGCCCTTTGCGGCCGCTTCGTCGAGCGTCTCGTTCAGCGCCCGGTTGTCGGTCTCGACCACGCGACCGATGATCTCGTTGTTGAACTCCACCACGGCGGGCAGGCTGCGGTAATTCTCCCTGAGTATCTCCACCTCGGTGCTGGCCGGGTCGAGCTGCGCCTGTGCCTGCGAGTGGAGGATTTTCCAGTCGCCGCCCCGCCAGCGGTAGATCGACTGCTTGATGTCGCCCACGATCAGCACCGAGGTCGCCTCGCTCTGCGACATGGCGTTTTGCAGCAGGGGCAGGAAGTTCTCCCACTCCTTGACGGAGGTGTCCTGAAACTCGTCGATCATGAAGTGTTCGAAGCGGTTGCCGACCTTCTCGTAGATGAACGGCGCGTCGTTGTGGCCGATGAATTCCGAGAGGATGTATTTGGTCTCCGAGAGGAGCATCATGTTCTGCTCGTCGCACAACTGCTGCACCTTGGCGTAGAGGTCCGACAGCAGCGCGAAGCTGCGGTAGTTCTCGCGCAGCAGGTCGCAGGTGTTCCACGAGCGGACGTTGGCGTCGTACAGATCGCACATTTCGCGCAGCAGGGGTTGCAGCCGGGCGGCGAGCGGCGCGGCGGGCGATCCCTTGGGCGCCCAGCCTTCGGTCGTCAGGCTCATTTTGCCGACCGTGGCGGTGTAGGGTTTCAACTCTCCGGCCGCGACCGTGAGGAAATAGTGGGCGAAACTGCGGCTCTTGCCCGTGAAGTCCGCCGGGCCGACGCCCGCATCGGCCATGATCCGTACGGCCTCGGCCGCACGCTCCCGCATCTGCTGTTTGGTCGCCGCGGCGCGCGCCGTCGCTTCGCCGACGATGCGGCCCAGCTCTTCGCGCGAGCGGGCGAGGGATAGGGCCTCCTTGTTCTTCTCCTTGAACAGTTCGCCGCCGAGCGTCAGGATACCGTCGCGGACGTCCCACTTCTTGCCCTCGTCGATGCGCTCCTGCACGAAGTCCGTGAGCCAGCGCTGCAGGTCGCGGTCGGTGGTTATCTGCTCGATGAGCGTGTCGGCGCTCTTGGTCAGCACCGAGGCGGTCTCGATCTCGACGTTGTAATTGAGGTCGATGCCCAGCTCCTTGATGAAGGCGCGCAGGATGCGCTGGAAAAAGGTGTCGATGGTCAGCACCGTGAAGCGCGAGTAGTCGTGCAGGATTTTCGAACGCACCTCCGCGGCCCGCCTGCGCACCGTGGCGGCGTCCATGTCCAGTTCGCGGCAGAGGTTTTCGAGGTAGGAGCTTTCGCCGCCCGAAGCCAGCAGGTGTATCTCCTTGAGGATGCGCGACTTCATCTCCTCGGTGGCCTTGTTGGTGAAGGTCACGGCGAGGATGTGGCGGTAGATGGAGGGCTGTTCGACCACGTCGCGCACGTATTTGTATGCCAACTGGTAGGTCTTGCCCGATCCGGCGCTCGCGTTCAGAATTTTCGCTCTCACTGTCCGAAATGTCGTTTTAGGTAGTAAAAGTACAAAACAAATCCCGAACGGCAAACCGGGGTTCGCAATAATTTCGTAAATTAGCGACGTATTAAAACCGAAAAGTATGAAGAAGATGATTCTGAGCGCGGTGATGCTGGTTTTGGCCGCATCGGGTTATGCGCAGGAAACGGGCGCTGCGGGCGCCGGAGAGCGCAACGAGTGGCTGCCCACCTTCGAGGCGGTTGCGGTCGATGCCGATCTGGACGTCAAATTCGTCCGGGTTCCCGACACCGAGGCCCCGAAAATCGTATACGACACCAAAGGCTCCTATACCACCAAGTTCCGCGCCGAGGTCAAGGACAAGACCCTGCGCATCAGCGAGAAGCCCGATTCGCGCCGTCCCGAACGCACCGAGGTGACGGTCTATTACAACGCGTTGCGGGCCGTTTCGCTGTCAGGCGCGGCCGCGACGTTCGAGGGGACGCTCGCCGCCGCGGTGCTCGACGTGACGGTCAACCGCAAGGCTTCGCTGACGGCGAAGCTGGACGTCAAGGACCTCAAGATGGAGCAGACGGGATACAGCACGGCGAACCTTTCGGGTTCGGTGCGTTACCTGTCGCTGTATGTGTCGACGGGCAAGGTGGCCGCATCCGATCTGGAGGTGATGTCGGCCGAGGTCAATGCCCAGAGCAAGGCCGAGGTGTCGTTGTGGATCACCGACCGTTTCGTGGGCAAGACGACGACCAATGCACGGATCAGCTACAAGGGCGATCCTAAGATCGTACGCGGCGGCGCGAAGTTCATGGGCGGCGAAATCAACCGCGTGGAGTAGCGGATGAAGGGTTTTCGCATATCGGTCCGCCGGAGCGTTCCTGCGGCGGGGCCTGCCGGCTTCTCCGGGCGGGGTGGAACGGGTATTCCTGCGGCGGACGGCGGAGCTGTCTGGCTTTGCCGGTGTAACCGGCGCACCTGCCGGGATACGGAGACGATTCGGCGGGGTGTCCGGTGCGGATGTCATTGTTTTACGGAACTTTGCTCTGAAAACACTGTAGGGCGGCTATGAAAGGATTTCTGGAAGAGGTCGCCGGGGACCTGTATGCCCGATACGGCGAGGGATTGTCCGAGAGGGCCGTGCTCTTTCCGTCGCGGCGTGCGCGGCTGTTTTTCGTCGATGCCCTGACGCGCATCGCCGGGCGGCCCATGTGGCAGCCGGAGTGGGTGACCGTCGACGACCTGATGAGCGAAATATCGGGCCTGCATGCGGGCGACCGCGTGCGGCTCATCACCGAACTCTATAAGGTCTATTCGGAATTCCACACCGAGCCGTTCGACAAGTTCTATTTCTGGGGCGACATGCTCCTCACGGACTTCGACACGATCGACAAGTACCGGATCGACGCGCAGATGCTCTTCCGCAACATCTCCGAAATCAAGGAGATCGAAGCCGACATCTCCTACCTGACGCCCGCCCAGCTGCAGATTCTGTCGTTCTGGTCTTCGCTGGGCGAGGAGGCCGATCTTTCGGAGGAGAAACGCCGCTTTCTGGCGATCTGGAAGACGCTCGGCCCCGTTTACCGCAAATTCCGCCGGCGGCTCGCGTCGCTCGGCATCGCCTACAACGGCATGGTCCAGCGGGCCGCCGCCGACCGCATCGCCGAAGGCGCGTTCGCCTTTCCCGAACCGCGGAGGTATGTCGTGGCGGGATTCAACGCCCTGTCGGAGTGCGAAAAGCAGCTCTTCAAATTCCTTGCTGCCGCCGCCGAAACCGATTTCTACTGGGATTACGACGCTTATTATAAGGACAACCCCGAACAGGAGGCCGGGATGTTCGTGCGCTCGAACGTCGCGCTGTTTCCGCCCCGGACCGAATTCGCGCACGACAACATGCGGGGCGAAAAGGAGGTCGTCTCCGTGGCCGCCGTGTCGAACGCCGTGCAGTGCAAATACGCCGCGGCGATTCTCGCGGACCTCGCACGCCGCCGCGCGCAGGAGGACCCCGAAGTCGCCGCCGGGCTGAAGCCCGCCTTGGGTAAGGAGACCGCCGTGGTGCTGACCGACGAAAACCTGCTGCTGCCGCTGTTGTACGCCCTGCCCGCCGATATAGGCCGCGTGAACGTCACGATGGGTTTCCCCCTGCGTCAGAGCCTTGCCTACACCTTCGTCGAACGCCTTGTGGAGCTGCAGAACCACCGCCGCAAAAAGGGCGGCGGCTGGACCTTCTACCATGCCGACGTGGCGGGTATTCTGGCGCATCCCTATGTCGCCGAGTGCGACGCCGCGCTGACCCGCACGATGCACGAGGAGATCGTCCGCGACCGGCGGATTTCGGTCGATGCCGCATGGCTGGGCCGCAACGGACTGCTGAAACGGATCTTTTCGCCTGCGGCGGAGTGGCGCGAGCTGTCCGATTACCTGCTGGGCGTGATCGCCGCCGTGGCGCGCCAGCCCTACGAGGGCGACGACGCCAGACAGCGGGTCGAATTTCTGGCCGTCATCGCCGAGCAGGTGACCAAACTGCGCAACTCGCTCGACGAATGCGACATCGAGCTTGCGACCGAGGTGTATACCTCGCTGCTGCGCCGCCATTTGCAGACGCTGCGCATCCCCTTCGAGGGCGAACCGCTGGAGGGGATTCAGATCATGGGTATTCTGGAGACCCGCAACGTCGATTTCGAGAACGTCATCCTTCTCTCGATGAACGACGACAATTTTCCGGGCAACCACGTCGCGCAGTCGTCGTTCATTCCCTACAACCTGCGTGCGGCCTACGAACTGCCCACGCCCGAACATCACGAAGGGGTCTATGCCTACTATTTCTACCGTCTGATCCAGCGCGCGAAGAGCGTGCACATGCTCTACTGTTCGCATGCCGACGACAAATCGACGGGCGAGCCGAGCCGCTATATCTACCAGCTGGATTACGAAAGCGGCTTCGACGTGCGCAGGATCGAGGTGGGGGTGGACGTGAACCTCGCAGAGACGGCTCCGATCGAGGTGGCGAAGGACGGGGAGGTGATGCGGCGGCTGGAACGCTTCGTCGATGCCGAAAGTCCCGCCGCGCTTTCGCCGACGGCGTTTTTCCGCTACGTGGCCTGCCCGCTGCGCTTCTATTTCCACTCCGTGGCCCGGCTCGAAGCCGACGACGAGATTTCGGAGGAGGTCGATGCGCCGATGTTCGGCACGATCCTCCACGCCGCAGTGCAGACGCTCTACGCCCGGATCGTGGGCGAGGAGCGTCCCGCCGGGACGCTGCGGGCGATGATCCGTTCGGGCGAGGTCGCCGCGGCGGTCGAGCGGGCGATCAACGAAAATTATTTGCAGGACGAACGCGCTTCGGCCGAAGATTATACGGGCAACCTGCTGCTGGTGAAGGATATCGTCACGCGTTACCTGCGTGGCGGGGTGATGCCTTACGATGCGGCGCACGATGCGTTCGCCGTGTCGGGACTGGAGGAGCGGGTGGCTTATTCCTTCCCGTTCCGCGCCGGGGAGCGCGAGCTGGAGATGAAGTTCGGGGGCATCGCCGACCGTATCGACACGCTCAGCGACGGCGCGCTGCGGGTCGTGGACTACAAGACCGGGGCGCCGCATCTGGAGTTCGACGGCGTGGAGAGCCTTTTCACCGGAACCGGCAAACAGCGGCTGTCCAATATCCTGCAGACGCTGCTCTATTCGATGATCCTGCACCATACGCGGGGCTGCGACGCCGAACCCGCGCTCTACTACGTCCGCAGCATGAACCGCCCTGACTATTCGCCGCAGCTGGACGACAAGCAGCTGGGCGTCAGGGGGGCGCGCTATACGCTTTACCGCGAACGTTTCGAGGAGCTGCTGCGCGCGCAGCTGGCCGAAATGTACGACCCCGCGGTGCCGTTCCGCCAGTGCGAGGACGCCGATACGTGCAAGTTCTGCGATTTCCGGATAATCTGCAAACGGGGCTGAGACGGCTCAGAGTTTCACCCTGAAATACGACGCTCCGCTGCGGCGGGCCGCTTCGAGACCGATCTCGGAATCCTCGAAAATCAGGGTCTCGCGCGGCGTGCAGCCCTCGCGGCGCATGGCTTCCAGAAAACAGTCCGGGGCGGGTTTGCTGCGCGCGACGTCGGCGCCCGAAAGAATCCCGTCCACTGCGTTTTCCTCCGGCAGTCTCTCTTCTTTGCGTGACGTGTCTTCGTCCGGCGTTTCGAGACGTCGGACGGCTTGCGGTCCGGCGATTCCCAGATGCCGCATGGCGTTGTCGATATTGGCGCGGCTGCCCGTCGAGACGATCCACACGCGGCCGCCCTGCGCACGGAACTGCCGGCAGAAATCCCATAACGGCCTATTGAGCCGCACGGTGTCGAAAAACGTGGGGTAGAGCGCGATCTTGCGCAGCCGCAGCCGTTCGCGTTCGGCCGGGTCGGCGATGCCGATCCGGGTCAGGAACTCGTCGCACCGCATACCGAAATAGCGGGCCGCATACTCCTCTTCGGTGAGCGTATAACCCGCTTCGCGCAGCGTGGCGACATAGGCGAGCGTGTTGGCACGCCGGGTGTCGGCCAGCGTGCCGTCGAAATCCAGAAGGATCAGTTTTATTTCGGAGCCGGGGTGTGTCATGTCGTGGCGGAAAATAGGGAACGCCGCAGAAGGCGCGGTTTTTTGAGTTGCGGTGCAGGCTGTCAATCGAACGACTGCATGCCCGACTGGGCGATGCGCATCAGACGCTGGTATTCGGTGGGCGAAAGCTCCATGAAGAAGTAGTGGATCGGGTCCACGCGCATGCCGTTGTAGCGGACTTCGTAATGGAGGTGGGGCGCCAGCGAAAGGCCCGTGTCGCCCGAAAGGGCGATGATGTCGCCGCGGCGCACCTGCTGGCCCTTGCGGACGTTGATCTTCGAGAGGTGGTTGTACGAAGTCTCGTAGCCGTTGCCGTGGTCGATGACGACGGTCTGTCCCGACGTCGAGTTGCGCTGGGCCACCTCGCGCACCGTTCCGTCGGCCGTGGCGAAGACGCGCGACCCTTCGGGAATGGTGTAGTCCACGCCCTGATGCGATTGCAGCGTCTTGTAGAAGGGGTGGATGCGCATGCCGTACGAAGCCGTGAGCAGCGTCAGCTGCTTGTTGATCACGGGCTGGATCGACGGGATGTTGTCGCACCGGCTGCCGGCCGAGTCGATGCGCGCCTGCAGGTCGAGGTAGGTGTCGTTCAGCTCGTCGAGCCGCGTCTCCATTTCGGCCACGCGTTCGCGCAGCTCGCGTTTGAGACGGCGCGACGAACGGTTGAAGATGTTCTCGTAGGTGGCGGTCTGCTTGCGCTCGTACTCCGAGTCGAAGTCGTAGGGGTCCGATTCGAAGAGGATGCGGAAGACGTTGCGGTCGCGCTCCGAGAGGTTGCGCATCACCGTCGTCAGCGTGTCGTATCGCTGGACGAGGGCCGTGTATTCGCGGCGCAGGCGGTCGGTCGAATGCTTGAGCTCGTACTCGACGGGCGTGTCGAAGAACACCGAGAAACCGATGTAGTAGAGCACGGCGACGCCCGCCCATACGAAGAAATGGATCGTGGCGCGTATGATGTTCTGTTTGCGGCGCTTACGCTTGCGAAGCCGTATCAGGTCCTTTTTCCCGGCCATACGTTACATTTCGAAATTGGTTTCACGCATCCGCGCCATCAGGTCGTCGTATTCGGCGGCGGTCATGTCGCGGTTGAAATAGTTGACCGGATTCACGGGCGTACCCTTGTGAATCACTTCGTAGTGGAGGTGGGGGCCTGTCGAGCGGCCCGTGTTGCCCGTTTCGGCGATCACCTGACCGCGGGTCACGCGTTCGCCCGGTTTGACCAGCACCTTGCTCAGGTGGGCGTAGCGGGTCTTGTAGCCGAAACCGTGGTTTACGAGCACCTGATAGCCGTAGCCGCCGTTGTAGCCGCTGCCGACGGCCAGTTCCACCTCGCCGTCGCCGGTGGCGTATACCGGCGTACCCCGGTCGCAGCCGAAATCGACGCCCGTGTGGGCCTGCACGCGGTGGAGTACGGGGTGGTAGCGGCGCGGCGAGAATGCGCCGATGTGGTTGTTGTGCAGCGCCGAACGGTCGATGGGCCAGATGGCCGGAACCGCCGCCGACATCTTCTCCTTGTCCTGCGAGAAGGCCTGCAGTTCGTCGAACGACACCGATTCGAGGTAGAGCGTACGGGCCAGCGCGTCGAGCTGCCGCCACGTGCCGACCATCAGCGGGGCGTAGTCGTCGTCGAGCAGCGCGGCGTATTTGGTGTCGGGGTAGGGCTGCCAGACGCCTTCGATCGACATCGTGTCGGTCGAGAAGAGCGAACGGTAGACGTAGTTGTCGCGGTGGCGTATTTCGTCCACGTGGCGCTGCGCCGTGCGGATGCGGTCCTGCAGGATGCGGTATTTGATCACCAGATCGCGGTTCTCGCGGATGATGCGGTACATCTTCGGGGTGTAGAAGAAGTAGGAGAAGAGTACGTTGGCGATCGAGACGAGAATGAAGCCGATGAGTATCTTGCGGATCAGACGGTAGGTGCGCAGGCGGAACGGGGCGGTGACCACGTCGCGCGTCAGTGTCTGCGCCTCGTGCGTCAGCGTGTGTGTATCCGATCTTTGCCCTTTTTGCCCCATCGTGGAAAAAACTCCTGTTAATAGGATGCAAATTTAACTTTAATTGTGTAATTTTGCAACCCGAAATCACAAACGAAAGAATCGGATAAAATCTTATATATGGAATCGAATAAAATTCGCCGCGCCTTTCTCGACTTCTTCGAGAGCAAGGGCCATGTGATCGTGCCTTCGGCGCCGATGGTCGTGAAGGGCGACCCCACGCTGATGTTCACCAATGCGGGCATGAACCAGTTCAAGGACATCTTTCTGGGCAACGCGCCCCGCAAATATCCGCGTGCGGCCGACACCCAGAAGTGCCTGCGCGTGTCGGGCAAGCACAACGACCTCGAAGAGGTGGGCCACGACACCTATCACCACACGATGTTCGAGATGCTGGGCAACTGGTCTTACGGCGACTACTTCAAGAAGGAGGCGATCGAGTGGGCGTGGGAGCTGCTGGGCGGCGTCTACAAACTGCCGGCCGACCGCATGTACGCCACGGTTTTCGAAGGCTCGGAGGAGGACGGCGTGCCCTTCGATCAGGAGGCTTACGACTACTGGAAGCAATTCCTGCCCGAAGACCACATCATCCGCGGCAACAAGCACGACAACTTCTGGGAGATGGGCGAGACGGGTCCCTGCGGTCCCTGCTCGGAGATTCATTTCGACCTGCGCGATGAGGCGGAGATCGCCGCCAAGCCGGGCCGCGAGATGGTCAATGCGGGCCATCCGCAGGTGATCGAGATCTGGAACCTCGTCTTCATGCAGTTCAACCGCAAGGCCAACGGCTCGCTGGAGCCGCTGCCGGCCCGCAATGTCGATACGGGCATGGGCTTCGAGCGTCTGTGCATGATTCTGCAGGGCAAGAAGTCCAATTACGACACCGACGTTTTCCAGCCTACGATCCAGCGCATTTCGCAGCTGTCGGGCAAGGTTTACGGCGCCGACGCCAAGTGCGACGTGGCGATGCGCGTCATCGCCGACCACCTGCGCGCCATCGCCTTTTCGATCGCCGACGGCCAGTTGCCGTCGAACGTCAAGGCCGGTTACGTCATCCGCCGCATCCTGCGCCGCGCCGTGCGTTACGGCTATACCTACCTCGGCTTTACGGAGCCGACGATCTGCAAGCTCGTTCCCGGACTGGTGGAGCAGATGGGGGAGCAGTTCCCCGAACTGAAGGCCCAGCAGTCGCTGATCGAAAAGGTGATCGAGGAGGAGGAGGCTTCGTTCCTGCGTACGCTGGCCACGGGCATCAACCTGCTGGACGGCGTGATCGAAAAGACCAAGGGCGAGGGCCGGGAGCTGATTTCGGGCAAGGACGCCTTCGAACTCTACGATACGTTCGGCTTCCCGATCGACCTGACGGAGCTGATCGCCCGCGAGCAGGGCGTCGGCGTGGACCTCGCGGCCTTCGAGACCGAACTGCAGGCCCAGAAGGAGCGTTCGCGCAACGCTGCGGCCGTCGATACCGACGACTGGGTGGAGCTGTTCCCCATCAGGGAGAGTCTCTTCACGGGGTACGATACGCTGACCGAGCAGGTCCGGATCGCCCGCTACCGCCGCGTGACCTCCAAAGGCAAGACCTCTTACCAGCTGGTCTTCGACCGCACGCCGTTCTACGGCAATTCGGGCGGTCAGATCGGCGACATCGGCTATATCGAGAACGCCGACGAGCGCATCGCGGTCGTGGCCACCGAGAAGGAAAACGGACTGATTATCCATATCGTCAAGGAACTGCCCGAAAATCCCGCGGCCGGGTTCACGGCCGTCGTGGACGCCGCGAAGCGTCAGGCCGCGGCCAACAACCATACGGCCACGCACCTCATGCACGAGGCGCTGCGCAAGGTCCTCGGACAGCATGTCGAGCAGAAAGGCTCGATGGTGACGCCCGAAATCCTGCGTTTCGACTTCTCGCATTTCCAGAAGATGACCCCGCAGGAGTTGCGCGAGGTCGAGATGCTCGTAAACCGCGCCGTGCGGGCCAACTATCCGCTCGAAGAGAACCGCGAAGCCACCAAGGAGGAGGCCGAGAAATGCGGTGCGATGATGCTCTTCGGCGAGAAGTACGGCGACAAGGTGCGTATGGTCCGCTTCGGCTCGTCGGTCGAGTTGTGCGGCGGTACGCATACCAGCGCCACGGGCAACATCGGCTTCTTCAAGATCCTGAACGAAAGCGCCATTTCGGCCGGCGTGCGCCGTATCGAGGCCGTGACGGGCGAGCGCGCCGAGCAGATCATCTATGCCGCCGAGGACACGATGCGCGACATCAGCGACTATCTGCATAACCCGCAGGTGCTGCAGGCCGTCAAGAAGATGTTCGAAAGCAACGAAGCGCTGTCGAAGGAGGTCGAGACCATGCGCCGCGAGCAGGTTGCGCAGTGGGCCGATAAGATCATCGCCTCGACGCCCGAACGCCGCGGCGTGCAGCTGATCGCCACGCAGACCGACCGTACGCCCGAATTCGTCAAGGATCTGGCCTATTGTCTGCGTGCGCGTGCTCCGAAACTGGTGCTCGTGCAGGGTTCGGTCAACGACGGCAAGCCGATGCTGACGGTGATGCTCGGCGAAGAGATCACGGCGCAGGGCGTAAATGCCGGAGCCGTGGTGCGCGAAGCCGCGAAGCTGATGCAGGGCGGCGGCGGCGGTCAGGCGTTCTTCGCCACGGCCGGCGGCAAGAATCCCGACGGGCTGCAGGCGGCCATCGACAAGGCCGTGGAGCTGATCATGGCGCAGCTGCATTAGGCCGCACGGCGTTCGGCGGCGAACCGCCTTTTGGCAAGTCGCCGGCTGACGTATTTGCGGCGGGGGGCGGCTGATCTCTTCCGGCAGCGATTTTTCAGCAGCGGTTTTCCGACGGAGATGCTGGCTGCGAGCTTCCGGCGGCGGTTCTCGGTTGACGTATTTACGGCGGGGGCGGTTGTGATTTTCCGGTGGCAATGTTCGGCGGCGGGTTCCCGGTTGCAATGTCTGGCGGTGGTTCCGACACGGTTTCCGGTCGCGCTGCGACGGATATTTGCCGGGTGCGGAATCGGCGGTGCGCAGGCCAAACGGCGCGACGGCATGGGCCGGAGCGAAACAGATGAGATAATTACTAAAAACAAACGATTATGAATAACAAGGTATTATTGATGATCCTCGACGGCTGGGGCAACGGCCATCACGACAAGGCCGATGTGATTTCGACCGTGCATCCCGAATATATCTCGGCCATGACGGAGAAATATCCCCACGCCCAGCTGCGCACCGACGGCGAGAACGTCGGCCTGCCCGAAGGACAGATGGGCAACTCTGAGGTCGGACACCTCAATATCGGCGCCGGCCGCGTGGTTTATCAGGATCTCGTGAAGATCAACCGCGCCTGCCGCGACAACTCGATCATGGAGAATCCTGAGGTGAAGGCGGCGTTCGAATACGCCAAAAAGAACGGCGTGAACATGCACTTCATGGGGCTGGTGTCGGACGGCGGCGTACACTCGTCGCTGGAGCACCTTTTCAAGTTGTGCGACATTTCGGCGGCCTACGGCCTCGACAATACCTATGTGCATTGCTTTATGGACGGCCGCGACACCGACCCGCGCAGCGGCAAGGGTTTCATCGCCGACCTCGAAAAGCACCTCGCCGCCACGACGGGCAGGATCGCTACGGTGATCGGCCGTTATTACGCTATGGACCGCGACAAGCGCTGGGAGCGTGTGAAGATCGCATACGACGCGCTGGTCAACGGCATCGGCGAACGTTCGTCGGACATGGTCGAAGCCGTCCAGAAGTCGTATGACGAGGGCGTGACGGACGAGTTCATCAAGCCTTTCGTGCGCATCGACGAGAACGGACAGCCCGTCGGCATGATCCGCCCGAACGACGTGGTGATCTTTTTCAACTACCGCAACGACCGCGCCAAGGAGCTGACCGTCGTGCTGACGCAGGAGGACATGCCGGCCGAAGGAATGCATACCATGCCGCTCTACTACTGCTGCATGACGCCCTATGACGCCAAGTTCACGGGCCTGCACATCCTCTTCGACAAGGAGAACGTACCCAACACCATCGGCGAGTACGTCTCGAAGCTGGGCCTGCGGCAGCTGCGCATCGCCGAGACCGAGAAATACGCCCACGTCACGTTCTTCCTGAACGGCGGCCGCGAAGCGGAGTTCGAAGGCGAGGAGCGTATCCTCGTGGCGTCGCCCAAGGTCGCCACGTACGACCTCCAGCCCGAAATGAGCGCTCCGGAAGTGGCTGACAAGCTGGCCGCCGCGCTCGGTGAGCAAAAATTCGACTTCATCTGCCTGAACTTCGCCAACGGCGACATGGTGGGCCATACGGGCGTTTACGAGGCCATCGTCAAAGCGGTGAAGGCCGTAGACGGATGCGTCGCCAAGGTTGTCGAAGCGGCCAAGGCCAACGGCTACGAGGTCGTGATGATCGCCGACCACGGCAACGCCGACAACGCCGTCAATGCCGACGGTACGCCCAATACGGCGCACTCGCTCAATCCGGTGCCCATCGTGGTCGTTTCGGACCGCGTGAAGTCGGTGCACGACGGCATCTTGGCCGACGTGGCTCCCACGGTGCTCCGCCTGATGGGACTCGAACAGCCTGCCGAAATGACCGGCAAGGCGCTCGTGGAGCTGAAATAGCCCGCTTGCTGACACAAAAAATCCCGCACCGTAAAGTGCGGGATTTTTGTTTCGGGGCGGAATCCGGTTCCGGGTGCGGAACGGTTTTCGGCCGGATGCTTCGCGCTGCTCTTAGTCGAGTTCCTCCTTGAACTTCTCGATCCAGCCGGGTAGGAGACGCAGGGCGTGCGCCATTTGGTATTCGGTATTCGTCCGGTTGTTTGTGATGAATTCCATGGCGACCTTGAAGCAGTTGTCCTCTCCGTCTCGCTCCGCCGAACACTTGCAAACGAATTTGTCCCGGTTCTGATCGTTGGAAATCGCCAGCAGTTTGTCATAAGGGACGTCGGCAGTGAAATTCGCCGATACCTCCACATAGGCGTAATCCATGTCCGCCACTTCTTTTATGATGGCGTAGTAGTTGATTCCCTGTACTTTGAACAGAATGTCCCTGTCTTCGTCGAACGTTGGGACATAGCCTTCGCGCTTCAGAAAAGCGAAGATATCCTCCCGGACGCTCTGCTGGGCGAAGAGCGCGGAAACCGTGCCGAAAATCAGGAGCAGGGTGAGCGTAAATTTCTTCATGCCGATTCTTTTTTTAGGTTTTGCAATAGTCAAAGATAATAAATTCCGGCGCATGGTGGAGCGGAACCGGACGAAATTTGTGTGGGTGTGGGTTCCTTCGAACAACGTCAGCTGTTTCGGCAATCGTACCGCCTTCTGCAGAAGATTCGCGCCGCGGACCTCCGGGGCTGCCTTGGGTGATGGCGCGGACCGGAAGTTTTTCGTCTGCGGCGATCGCTGCTGTGCATGTCGGAGTCAGTAGAGTTCGATGAATTCGTACGTATTGCCTACGGCGGCGAGGTAGCGCAGGAACTCGCTGCGGGAGACGACCACCGTGGCGCGGTTGTCGTTGGGGTGGAACGAATAGGCCGGGAATCTCTCCAGATTCCGGTCCAGAAACAGGTGTACGTGATGCTCCGGGTCGTTGATCAGCCCGAAGGGCGACACCGAGCCGGGACGCAGTCCGAGCCAGCGCTCCATGCGCTGCTCCGAGGCGAACGAGAGCTTGCCCTGCCGCAGGCGGCGTTCGAGGTCGTGGATGGCGAGGTTCTGCTCGCAGTCGAACGCCACGAGGTAGTGGCGGTTGCCCTTGTGGTTGCGGAAAAAGAGGTTCTTGCAGTGCTTCGAGCCGTCGTCGCGCCAGTATCGGCGTGCGATTTCGATGGTCGGGGCTTCGGGGTGTTCGTACCACGTGTAGGCGATGCCGTGGCTGTCGAGCCAGTCGAAGACTTTTTGGCGTCGGTCGGTCGTTTCCATCGTTATTGAAACTGTTTTTCAGTAATATATGGGCCGTCCCTTGATTCTCCGGATGAAATGGCGGAACCGGACGATCCAATGGGGCAGCAGGTGAAGCGATTCGGGAAGGGTGAGGTACATCCACAGGATTTTCTTTCCGACGATGGGATGATGCATCGAATCGGCGTCGAAATATTGCCTGAACAGCTCCCGGTTGCGGATGATTTCGCGCTGCAAAGCGCGGTTGCCGGCCGCATCTGTCGTACTGATCGACCTTGCGAGATTTGTCAGTCCGTGTTCCGAATAGGCTTCGGCCAGATATTCGGGATCGGTGATCCCGAACCGTTCGGTCAGCGCCTGCTGTTTGGCCAGTATCGACACTCCGGCGCGAAATGTTTCGGCGGCGGGCTGCCGCCGCTGCGAAAGCGACGTTCCGTCGGGGCAGACCTGATAATGGTAATAGGTACCCGAACGCAGAATGATCTGCCGGACGTGGCTCAGGTATCCGAGTACGAAGACGAGATCCTCGCAAATGGAGAGCCCGGTGTCGAACCGGAGCGCTTCCCGGCGGATCAGCGGGAGGGAGAACAGTTTGCAGTAGGTCCATCCGTCGCGCAGCAGGCGGTTTTCGACGATTATTTTCCCCAGCTCGCCTTGCGTGCCGGTGGTGTCGGGGTAGTCGTAAAGCTCCGTGCGGTTTTGGGCGATGTATTCGATGGCGACGCCTTGGCTGACCAGCAGGTCGCCGTCGGGCAGCGGGGTGCGGAAAAATGCAGCCAGATATTGGTGATCGACCCGGTCGTCGCAGTCCATGAATGCGACGTAACGGCTTTCGGCCAGCTCCAGTCCGCGGTTCCGGGCCGCGGAGACTCCGCCGTGCGGCAGACGCATGACCCGGATGCGCGGATCGCGTCTGGCGTATTGCTCGCCGATGTCGGCCGTCCGGTCGGTGGAGCCGTCGTCCATCACCAGCACTTCGAAATCCCGGAACGTCTGGGCCAGCAGGTCGTCGAGACAGTTCGGGAGATAATTTGCGGCGTTATAGGCGGGAACGATAAGGGTCAGCAGAGGTCTCCCGGTCATTATCCTATGTGATAAAAGGTTTTGATATTCTCCTCGACGCATCCTACCAGCACGTCCACGGCTTCGCGGGGCGACCATGCGTTGTGGGGCGAGAGCAGCAGGCGGTCGGGTTCGCGGATGCCGAGCAGCGGACTGTCGGCGGCGAAGGGTTCGCGCGAGAAGACGTCGAGGGCCGCGCCGGCGATCGAACCCCGGTCGAGCGCTTCGGCCAGCGCCGCTTCATCGACGATGCCGCCGCGGGCGACGTTTATGAGAAGGGCCGAGCGTTTCATGACCGACAATTCCGGCGCGCCGATCAGTCCGCGGGTGCGGTCGTTCAGCGGGGCGTGGATCGAGACGATGTCGGAACGGCCCAGCAGTTCGGTGAGCGGAAGCGCGGGGTAAGGCTCTTCGCGCACGACGCCCGACGTCGAGGTGTAGCATACTTCGCAGCCGAATGCCGCCGCCAGCCGCGCCACCTCGCGGCCGATGGCGCCGAGTCCGACGATGCCCCATTTCGAGCCGTAGAGCTGGTGGGTGGGCAGTGCGAAATGGAACTGCTGTCCGGCGGCGGAGTAGGCGCCGCTCTTGACGTAACGGTCGTAATAGACGATGTTGCGGCGCAGTGCGATGGCCGCTCCGAGGGTGGTTTCGGCCACGGAGTGCGTCGAGTAGCCTGCGGCGTTCTTTACCTCGATCCCCAGCTCGGCCGCGGCTTCGAGGTCGATGTTGTTGGTGCCGGTGGCGGCCACGCAGATCAGCCGCAGCCGGGGCAGGGACCGAAGCGTTTCGCGGCGCAGGACCACCTTGTTGGTGATTATCACGTCGGCTTCGCGGCAGCGGTCGGGAAGCTCTTCGGGCGTCGTGCGGGCGTAACCCTTGTATTCGCCCAAGGCTTGGAGCCGGCCGAGGTCGGCGCCTCCGAGTGTGTACTCGTCCAGAAATACGATGTTCGGTTTCATAAGGATATGCGGTTTTAGTTCATTTCTCCGATCAGGCCGCGGATTACGACCGACGCGCAGCCGATGCCGAACAGCGCGGGGATGTAGGATATGGTGCCGACGTTCGACTTCTTGTTCTGCTCCTCGCAGAGGATCAGCGCCCCTTCGCGCATCGGTTCGGGCGAGTAGACGGCCCGGAAACCGCTGCGGACGCCGATTTTGTGGAGCCGCTTGCGCAGCATGTGGGCCAGCGGACAGTGGTGGGTCTTGGAGATGTCGGCGATCTCCATCTTCGTAGGGTCGGTCTTGGCCCCTGCGCCCATCGAGCTGACCAGCGGCAGCGAACGGTCCAAAGCACCCTTTATCAGCGCCAGTTTGGGCGAGAGGGTGTCGATGGCGTCCACTGCGTAGTCGTATTTCGCGGCGTCGAGCAGCAGGTCGGTCTCCTCGTCCTTGATGTAACGGTCGACCACCGTGAGTTCTATTTCCGGGTTGATGTCGCGCAGGCGTTCGGCCAGAATTTCGGCTTTCCGGCGGCCGACGGTCGAGTGGAGGGCGACCAGCTGGCGGTTGATGTTGCTCGGCGCCACGTCGTCGGCGTCGGCGATGGTCATGCGGCCCACGCCGGCCCGGACGATCATCTCGGCGGCATAGGCGCCCACGCCGCCCAGCCCGACGACCAGTACGTGGGCCTTTCGGAGCAGGTCGAGTTTCTCTTTGCCGAGCAGCAGCTCGGTGCGTTCAAGCCAATTATCCGTATTCATTTTCAAGTGCTGTGTTCGTTTTATCGGGCCGGGAGCGGCGGCGTTCCGGCCGCCTTGTCCTGCCCTTGCGGCCCGGCCGTAAATATCCGTCCGTAGTTTTCCAGCGTCGCCCGTCGCAGTTCCTCCGGCGTGACGCCTTTTACCTTCGCGGCGCGCGCGTAGATCTCCTCGATCGGGACGTCGCTGTCGTCGGTTTCGAGAAAAAGCTGCGAGAGGGGCGTTTCGCGCAGGGATTCCAGCGTCTTGGGCGATGCGAAGGCGCGCAGACCGAACGAAAGGTAATAACCTTTTCCGACGGCCCGGCGGGCCTGTTCGGGCGATCCGATGAAGCCGTGAAAAATCACCGCGCGGGGCCGGCAGGCGTCCAGTTCGCGCATGACCGGCTCGAAAGCCCTGACGCAGTGCAGCACCACGGGCATTTGCCGTTCGTGCGCCAGCGCGAGCTGCGCCCTGAACGCCGCCAGCTGTACCGCACGGTCGGCGCCGCGCACGAAATCGAGTCCCGTTTCGCCGACCGCCTGCACCTCGCCGAGCGACGGCACGATCGTGCTAACGTCTTCTTTGTCAGCATTCCACGGATGAATTCCGGCTGTCCGCAGTTCGATGCCGCGGCCGGTCGGGCGGTGGGTGTGTATGTTGACGAATCGATCGGTCATCGCGACAAATGTACGAATTTTAAGTAAATTAAAAAATAATAGATATTGCATACCGGATTCTCGGAAAAAATTCGTATTTTCGCACGCGAATTATGGCTGTTAGCACACTAACAACGCACGACGAACCCAAAATATATCCAAACATAACAATCAAAATCTTTAACCATGTCGAAAATCATTACACTACG